>Ga0214545_1000045_pt1 | contig 114882 bp, 54 predicted proteins | sample CNSS4metaG_FD_160064 | JGI IMG/M metagenome (GOLD analysis project Ga0214545, IMG submission 160064) | Root nodule microbial communities from cowpea collected in UCLA plant growth center, Los Angeles, California, USA - CNSS4 | ecosystem: Host-associated > Plants > Roots > Nodule | place: USA... | reverse complement strand
ACGTGCTAAAATAGGGACCAATTCCACGAGTTTCAGAAGATGGGGGACCAAAATAGATTAAAGTTTGAAGGAGGGACCAAAACCAAAAACGCTCAATAGTTTGAGGACGTAAAACATAGTTAACCCAAATTAATAAATATTTAAAAACAACAATAAAAAATATATATTTTATTTAACATATTTTTTAATTTTGTTATCTTTTTAATATCTCATTTTCATTTTTGATAGATTCTTCAAATTTCTTGTCTTTTTATTTTAAATTAATTCTTGACATAATTTTATCATATTTTTGTAACAAGTTGAATGAAAACGGGAATTAAAAAAAAATACACAAAATTAAGTAAGTAAGGAAACAATTTTTTTTATTTAATTTAAGATATAGACAATATTACCCTTGTGGAAAAGCATTTTAATTTTCTACTTTTATCTCCAGAACTTAAGCTTACGGTAACGTGCAACCGATACCATCAAAGGTGGTTGTTGTCATTGAACGTGTTCGTTGGACGCGAATTCGTTAGAGAAGTGTTTTCCTTCCCCAAATTCGCTACGCGAGTGAGAGTTTCGATTTGAGATTAATTTTTGAGCTACGGTTCCGCACCGCATTGCCATACATGGGCGCTTCAGAATCTACTTTCTCAAGCGAACAGGTTTCAATTCCTCGTTTTCTTTTTTTTCTTTTGGGTTCAAAATAAATGAAACTGTTAGCTGTCTCCTTGTTCACTGAACACTATCGATTTGTTATTGCCATAGACGCCTGGTGACGGAATCACCACCATAACGGAGCGATCGGAAGCTTCTGACCCTATTTTGGAGCGCCTTAAATCTCTCAAAATTGTATGTAATTTTCTTTAATATAAGGAAACAAGTCCTTGTTGTGAGGGGTTTTGTTGTTGATTGTTTCATTTGGTTATGATTCCCTTAATTGGTTTGGTGCAGACACCACCGATATTGACCTCTCCCCCAACAGAGGGTACTTTAACTGATATTTTGGTGAGGAAGCCTTCATCGTCTTCGTTATCAGGTGATGATCTCTAAGGTTTAATGGATAATGATTCTTTTGTTTCTTATATTCCCAATAGAACTGAGTAGAGGGGTTGTTGACCGAAAGAATCTATTTTATGCATCTAAGATTGTGATTACTAAGATGTCATTGCCCTGCCTGGCTCAAGCCATCTTTAGTTTACGATAGAAGACTTATTATTTGTGCATATTTTTAAATAAAAATGAAAATGCAGAGTTCTATCCGGTCCCCAGTTTATGCTTTAATTGGTTGTGATTTCAACACATGCTGGATAGCTTCTCTTGTAACTGATTTGTTCTTAAAAGTAAATTAGCTTATTGGCACTTTTTATGAACTTTTTCTCCTAATTCAAGCTATTAGTTAGTTAGGGATTACATTGGGTAATGTCTTTGACATTGGCAAAAGGTTTCTGATTTTAAACTAAGTTGGTTTTGTTTGTAGCATTAAGATCAAATCCCCTCCAACAGAAGGATTTCCTGGGTTACCACTGTAAGAAGGCATCATAACCGTAGGAATTAGCCTCCTGCTTACAGCAACAAGATCCTAATTGCCGAAATGACAAAAAAACCCTTAATGCTCTGACCATACCCTGTGACATCTATTATAGAACGCAGCATTGCTGTGCCTGTGCAAGTATTCCCTAACAGCCAGCCAGCTCAATTGTCCCAAAAGTCATGATGATTCATTTAGGCGTCACATCTCTTCCCACATAAAGCTTCCGTGCTCTTGTTTAGCTGTTCGTCGTGGGTTTGGTTATTGGCATGTTATGCTCAACCCATTGACCTATAATATTAGCAAGGGTACTTTTATTATTCTTACTTCACCAATGTGTGAAATCTACATCTGCATATGTTTGAGAGTTCACGGAATCTCTTTTTTCTGTTAAAGGTTTTACTTTACATTCCCCTATCATATAGTTCTCAAACAAGAGTTGAGAGCATAAATCACTTTGTTGTATGATAGCAGCTGCATTTAATACTAGTAGTTTTGTTGTGGCCAATTGCTTAGTTTCTGTTTTTTTTTTCATCATTGAAACAGCTACAGTGAATCCCAAGGTTCTACTGGAGCTCTTCTCAATGTACCGTGACTGGCAGGAGAAAAAGGCCCAAGAGATAACCAAAAGACAGGTCTGCTTAATAAAAGAATATTTCATTGTATTCATCTGGTAATTCATGCATACAAATCTTACAAAAACCCACCCTTCCCCCTTTTTCCACTAGAGGAAACTTTTTCCTTGTATATGTATAATTCAATTTCAAGTGAATTACATACACACCCTCTACCAATACACAAACCCACCATTCCCCTCTTCTACACAAGAGGAAACTTTTTCCTTTCATATGTATAATTCAATTTCATGTGAATGACACACACTTCCTTTACACATACTCAAGCCCACCCACCCTTTTATCCCTTCCATTTCAAGACCTCAAACATGTATATTCTGTTAATAGAAGGATATGCGTGTTAAGTTTATCATGAAATGGCTAAAATACTCTCAATGGTTTCAGTTAAAATTTTGATATAGATGATAAACATAGCTGGTTTTTTATTTGTTAAATAAAAAAAATATAGTTGATTTGTACTTAAATATAATATATAGTTGACCAATACTTATTAGATATGACAAAATGAATTGTATTTGCTAATTAGAATAAGCAGTGTTGTGGCACCAGTTATAACCACCACACGGAGAAGACATTTGTCTTTAGTAGTTGTGTTATCACCATTGAGCTGACTGGTAACAAGAAATTAACTTAAAATTGCTATTTAGAATGTGAAATTCAATGAAAAATTTAATGGAGGGGAGTTGTATGTCGCATATTCTTGAATTTATGTTCAGTTGGCAGATTTGTATGTCAATAAATACAGAATACTTGTAGTGTTAACAAAGTTCAGTACAAGGAATTTCATTTTAATGTGTTGGCAGCACATTTCAGCCATACAATTATTTGCTATATAATAGTAATGATGATTTGTGAAAAATTACGACAACAATTTTAGTGAAATTTGGCACGTTCTGTCATTCTCTTTTCAATTTGTGAATGGTGAGTATTTGTTAAACAAATGGTGAGACGAGAAGAGTTGCCTTCAAATATATACTTTGTACCTTATGGATCACAATTAAGCTGGTCTATTTCCCCCTTCCATGCTTCGAAAGTTGATTTTGGAATCTTCTGACTATTTCAGAATGTAAATGTTGGTATTGAGTGATTGTAAGAAAGATATTCATCAAACTATTAATTTAATTTTTCAGGGGAAGATTTGGAGTCGTGAAGCTAATTTCATTATTATTTTAATTAATTGATTGTACACAGGAAAGCTGGAACTTCCGTATTTGGTGATAAACTGTTTACTCTATTTCTAAAATAATAAAAGAAAATAAAAAAAGCCATTTAGTGGCCTCAAGGAATTCAATACGAGAATAGTTCCTATCATGATGACCCCTTCAATAATATTGGTAGTTTATTTATATTATTTTATTAGATAGTACCAATATTAGCATTGATGGGTGAACATTGCTGTCTCTTGTATTTCTGTACATGCCATGAAGATGGTTGCAATTTTTGCAGGAGGATATAGAAAACAAAATTGAAGTTGCAGATGCTTTGGCAATCAAACTTCTTCAGCGATATAATCATTCAAAATCTACAATGAAGAGTGCTTCGCAGCATCTATCCGGAGGTAATTATCTGACACAATTTGAACAATATTTGGAACACTAGGATTCTCATATTATAGGGAGAGACTGATACTGTTTGACTTGTTTTCATAATCTGCTGAATTGAAAGGGAAATTCCCTCTTTCATCCTTTAAAAGGATCATGAAATCATAAAATCTTAATTCATTTGCTTGTGAACATTGTTAAAACTCTATATGTTGGAACGTGCATGCAGTCCATGCATTGCAGGTGGAAATTGGAGAGTTCAAAGGAAGATTGACTGAAGTGATCAGTAATTGCGATGCATTGTGCAAGAGGATTGAAACAGAGGGCTCAGAATCTCTCCGGTCATCTATCAAACCTTTTTCTATTGCTACGGCTGACCAAAAAACCGGCTCAAGTTCTTCTAATTTGCAGACAGTTTCAAAAATAAATCATCCACCTTCTGCCGAAGAATAGTTTGATTACCAGGTTTGATTTTTGCTCATAGTTTGAGAAGCTTCCTACATTCTTATCGAATTTGAGGTGCTCGAGATTCTGAAGAACGGTTGGATCACATTCACATGATAGACTAATTTTTTATGGGGCCATGTTTTGGAGGGCATGAAACTTCGCTTTGATTGGGACCAAATCATGGCAACCACAGAGCAACCCAGCCACGTTTTGATGCTTCTATGGGAGCAATGATGTCCGTCACCGACACGCACATATTTGCTTTGGTTGCTAATTGGAGGCAAATAATTGAAAGGACGAGATAACAAATGTGATCGGATCTAAAGTGATAACATTTGTCATTTTTGGTTGGGTCTCTTAACATCGTTGTTTCGACTTTTCGACAACGGTGAGAATTTCAGTATAAATTAAGCACGTGATCGTGTAATTGTGCGACATCTTGCCAATGTCTTTATTGATGTCAAACAAATATATATTGTCATGTGCAAATTATGTCAGATGTCAAATAGAGATGTTAAAATCCTTTTTTTACAGTACACAAGTATTAATGAAAGTCCCCATACATTAGGCGATGCGTATTTTTGTAATTTGTAAATATAACCGATTTGATACTTTTTAATTGCACTGTTAAATCAATTTTACCAAAATTTAATTTAACTTCATCTAAAATTGATTCAAATACATCCAATAATAATAATAGGGCGTCGTAGAAGTACATGTGAATTATCCACATGTCAGTGTCAGAAAACCGAAAAAAAAAACCTTTTTTGTTTTCACTCTATCTTCCCATCCTTTTAGTTTTCATTCATATCTCAATTTCAATCTATATATTGTTGGGTTTAGATCGGGGTGCGATATGCCAATGACATTAACATTATGGTATGGATCAGTACAATTGATTGATCTAACCAACTTTATTTGGTACAAATATCAAACATTCCACAGGTTGAACTTTCAAGAAAAACTCGACTGAAGAATGCAATGGAACGAATCAAATTTATTATGATTTCGGAGAAAAGTACAAAATTCAGCACATTGCAAAGCAAACTAACCCACTGGATTTTTTTTATCGGTTTTGTTATTATCCATCCACACACTCCCATTGGCCCGTGCAAGAAAATGGATTTAGTTATTGGCTAGGGTGACCGTGACAGAAACTGACCATCTCAGGTCATTTCTCTTGCTTCTTTCAGGATGAGCAATAACTTTCTCAACAAGTTATATATCCCATATATTTTACAAAGATTCTTCTAATTTATCGATGGTATTTTTATTATCATATTAAAATATGCGAAGAATTCAAAATATGTAAAGATGTTTATGAGTATCTTTCTTCTATTATTTAAAAAAAATGAATCAATTTTTTTATTATTTATCTACATATTTATTTAATTATTTAAGAAAAAAATTTTATGATAATTAAATTACAGTTAAAAGAATGGTTATAAACAAATATATAGTATATAAATTTTTTTATAACAAATATAAAAAAAACTCATCACATAAAAAATAAATGTTATTTATTAAACTAATGTTTTATTAGAAGACAAAACACGATTACTTCTTAGCTTCAATATTGGGGAAAAATATACAATTAAAAAAACGGTTATAAGAAAAAAAACATATAGTATATAATTTTTATTTTTATATTTATAAAATAATAAATATAAAAAAATTCATAAAATGAAAAATATTATTTATTAAACTAATATTTTATTATTAGGTGAGATAAAAAGAACTACTTTTTATATTCAATAATAAAAAAATATATATGAGAAATAAAAATAAAGAACATTGATTCGTGTCTAATTTTGGAAAACATAGAAAATATCTCAACCAATTTATTTATTTTTGATTGTATTTAATTTTATGTTTTTTTATTTATTAACACTAAATATAATATTTTATAAAAAAAATAAAAATGTACCAAATTTAGTTTTCACTAATATAATATATATTACTAATTTATTTATTTTTTTAATTTAGGGGGCATGCCCACTGAACCAACTTCAATATTAAATATTAAGAAAAATAAATAAAATTGTATATTTTTCAAATTAAAATATCAAATAAAATTTAATGAGAACTAAAATATTTATTAAATTCGTAAATATTAATGAATCTAGTTGATAAAATTTAAAATTATTTTTAAAATAATATAAAATTACTTCACTTTTTTAAATTATAATGAAATATTTTTTTATACACTAAAAAATTATAATACATCACTTGATCAAGATCACACAAAAAATAAAGATTAAACTAATAATAATAGAATTTTAACATAGATCTTTTATCTTTTGAACTTCAATATATATTGGATAGTGATAAAAAAATTCATGACGATTACACTAAATTATTATATTGTAGTAAATAAAATTTATTTACAAAATTATAAATGATAAAATTACATGTATGATAATAAGTTAGAAGATAGAAATAATTATATGAAAAATTTCAAAATAGTATTCAACATGAAAAAAATGAACAACAAATCAAAATATTAAAAAAATTATCAAATTTGTGTTTTAAAAACAATTTGACGTTGAAATCCCACAAAGGAAAACAAATGTATAATTAAGGGTATGATAAGATGAAAAATACCTTGGAAAACTAAAAAAACTTTTGGTTAAATCATTTCATTGGTCTCAATATTTTGTAGGGAAATATCGAATCAATTCCTTTTTTTTTAATGTGTCTCAATTTGGTTCGTAATTTCGTATAGTAACAATGTTCAAGAGGTGTCACGTGTCGTTCCGTGTGTGTGTTTTTTTATAATTTTTTTAAAATCTTTAAAAAAAAATAAAAACAAAATTGTCACGTGTCAACGTTGTGCCACATGACAGTGAGAGTGTGATGTGGTAGTGACATTGCCACGTGTCATTGTCACACCAAATGTTATTCCTTAGTCTCAATTTTGATTCTTGTATTTTTATTTTACCTCAATTGACTCCAATTTATTTTTAAATTAATTTTGTCCTTATCCAAATTTAGTTGTTGTATGCATGTTATACGAATATTTTTATTAAAATTGATATTTTTGTTAAATATTTTTAACAAAATTAAGTTTATTTATATTTATATTTAACACTGAACTTTATTTAAAATTGTTTTCAAATTATAATTTTTCTTGCTTTACATTGTTAAAAATTTGTTTAAAATTAAATTTAGTTTTAATCTAAAAATACGTGTTTAATTTTTAAAAAAATTGGGATTGAGTTGAGACAATATATAAATACAAGACCAAATTGAGACTAAGACAATGACACTAAGTATGATAGTGATATGTGATGTTATTGTCACATGGCACAACATCAGCATGACACATGTCAATTTTTCATTTTTTTAAATTATAAGAAGTAAAAAAAATAAAACAAAAAACAAAAAAACATGAATTAACACGTATGTTAACGGTACACATGCTACTAACAGAAATGGCCGAATTACAACAAACTTTCCAAAATAAAGACTAAATCGAGAAAAAAAAAACGATTTGAGATTTTTCTAAAAAAAATATGACTAACAGAATGATTTAACTAAAACTTTTCAAATATTAACTTAATCAATGACTAAGAGATAATGAAAATTATTTTAACGAAAAAAAAAAGTAAATGAAACAAAAGTTAATAATAAATATTATAAGAAGGAACAAGGCATCTCCATCTTGAAAAAGTTGAATTTTTTTATCTCTTCCTCGAAAAAGTCGAATTTATTTGTCACCCAACTCAAAATATTATAATTTTAATTGTGTTTGTATTTTGGTATTTGCATGTAAGATGACCACTTCAATAGCTTAATTAAACCAACTTGCATGCCATAATTTACTGGTGAAGGCGTAACAGTCAAAGTCTCCATCCAAATCAAGCCCTTTTGAAAAAAAATCAGTAGTAAATTTATTTGGTAAATTGTTATTTTTTTAACTGCGTCTTTAATTTTGTACAGTATCTATGGTAGAAATTTTTGTATTGAAATAACAACTAGTTGACCACGGCAAGATGTACACAGTTTTAGGACAAATTACGCCAACACTTCCCCCCATCTAATGGGATTGATTATACACAATACTTCCTTGGTCTACATTCGTCTATCTGACTTCACAATATTTTGCATATTCAAGACACCATCCATTAAGGAAATCCTCAACAAATTCTTGAACACCAGGTCCAGAACCTTGTGCAATTTGAAAACAAGCCCTAAAGTAACAAAAGAAAAGATAGTATCACTCTCCTTACCCATGGTCACCCTATAATACCTTGTTTGCAGACATATTGGAAATCATAAAAACAATATAACCCTCTTGTCAAACACTTTATACAAAGGATGCAGAATCATGATCTGTAACGAATAATCTATCTCATGTATCTCAGCAATCTCAGCAGTGGGATATACAAACAAAGGAAGAATAGTGAAAAAAACAGAAAAATTGAATGGATATAGATGTATAAAGCTTTGATTGAATGATTCAGCTGGCTTACAAAAGAAAACTAAAAATCACAACTATGAAATACAAATTGCAACAGGAAAACATAATTTGCTCATAAATTAAACTGTGTCCGCTATGATGAGTGATTTAAAAGAACAACATTATACTTTATAATTAAAACAGATTACCCCCTCTCCGAGAAATGTAAACATGAGAAATTGGAAGACGAAGATTCAAGGCTGTTGCTGAGCATCAATGTAGCCAGCATCAACAAGAACCTTCTCCTTCTGAGCTCTCTCAATGTCCTGATCAACCATCATCTTAACGAGTTGCTCAAACCCCACTTTAGGTTTCCAACCAAGCACCTTCTTCGCCTTAGAGGCGTCCCCTTTGAGGTTGTCAACCTCAGTAGGACGGAAGTACCTCTTGTCAATCACCACATGATCCCTCCAATTCAGTCCCACATAGCCGAATGCCACTTCCAAAAACTCCTCAACGGTGTGGGACTCTTCGGTGGCGACAACATAGTCATCGGGCTTCTCCTGCTGCAGCATCAGCCACATGGCTTCAACATAGTCCCCAGCGAAGCCCCAATCCCTGGAGGCCTGCAGGTTCCCCAAAAAGAGCTTGTTTTGGAGCCCCACCTTGATCCGGCCCACGGCCCGAGTGATCTTGCGCGTCACGAAATTCTCACCGCGGCGAGGGGACTCGTGATTGAAAAGAATGCCATTGCAGGCGTAGAGTCCATAGGCCTCACGGTAGTTCACAGTGTACCAGTGCGCAGCGCATTTGGAGGCGGCGTAGGGGGAGCGTGGGTGGAAGGGGGTGGTTTCGGACTGCGGCGGCGGGGTGGAGCCAAACATCTCGGAGGACCCGGCCTGGTAGTAGCGGATGTGGGAGCGGCCGGAGGCGGCGATGTGGGAGCGGACGGCCTCGAGGAGGCGGAGGGCGCCGGTGGCGACGACGTCCGCGGTGTAGTCAGGGATCTCGAAGGAGACGGCAACGTGAGACTGGGCGGCGAGGTTGTAGACCTCGTCGGGAAGGATGGTGTCGAGCCAGCGGCGGAGCGAGGAGGCGTCGGAGAGATCTGCGTAGTGGAGCTTCATGCGCGCCTTGTGGGCGTTGTGGGGATCTACGTATATGTGATCGATTCGCTGCGTGTTGAAGTTGGAGGAGCGACGGATCAGACCGTGCACCTCGTAGCCCTTGTTGAGAAGGAATTCTGTGAGGTAGGAGCCGTCCTGTCCCGTGATTCCGGTGATCAATGCCACCTTCCGCGGCGGAGGCACCTCCCCGTTGGTGGCAGATCCGGATCCGACGGCGTTGGCGTTCTCCATTGCAATTGCAGTATGAGGAAAACAGAGAAGTGATGAATGAATGAAGGAATGAAAAAACAGAGGCCTCTGTGTCTGAATTTATAGAGCTCACAACACAAATCCTGTAACTGGGATTCAAGATTTCTCACTGCCCCTGCCCCTATCCTATTTCTCTATTCTATTCCATTTACTCTCTTCTACTTTTCAATATCTTCCCCTTCCACATACTTTTTCATTTCATTTTATGACTCTTTTCTACCCGTTTCCTTTATTTACCACTCTCAATCTTTTGAGTAGATAGATTACACACGTAACTGAGTTTTTCTAACAAGAAAAAAAGAAACAGATTTAATTCTATTAAATAAAATTACTTTCTATTGGGTTAAATTATTTCATTCTCAAGTTTAAAATAACTTTAAAAGATGTTTAGTATAATTTGAAAATTTTCAAATCTATACTCATACCTATGTATAAAGAAAGGGTTTTCTTTTTCTAATAGCCCCATTTGTATTTTAAATTTATCACACAAATAAAAGTTATTTTTTTAAATTAAAATATTTATTTTCTTAATTTTATCATTTTATTGAATTTATCCATTTTTCCAATTTTATTATAATCTAAATTTAATTATTTTTTAATTATAAAACCACCTATTAAATAAATAAAGTTATAAAAGATATTTATACTTAATTTCATAATTATAATAAATAGTAATAATTTTATTATTTTTTATTATCATAAAAAAAATAAAAATATATATTTTCTATAAATAAACTAATTCCAATTAATGATTTTCTTAAATATTTAAAAAAAATACCTCAAAATTTTTTTTTATTTCAATAATACCAATTGATTATATAAAAAATCACTTATATATATATATATATATATTATATATTTTTTTTCAATTTTATCTTTTAAAAATAACATTTATAAATTTTATCTTATAATTATTTTTTTAATTTATTTTTTAAAATTTATTTATCAAAAAATTAAAAAAAAATATTATTTACAAAATAAAAAAAAATCATCTATAATAAAATTAAAATTTTATTATGTTTATAAAAAAAGTAAACACTACATAAAAGTCTTAAGAAATTAAAAGTAATAAATATTGGGGCTGTGTTCCGTGTCGGTGAGGGTTATAAACGTAGCGTATGCAGCAAGATACGGGTCTTCTTTTCTTTTTTTTTTTGTTTTACATTTTTCAATACACAAATGACCATTTTAGTATATAATTTACACTGATCTTGACTTCGTTGTATAGAGCACATTGGGATTGGGAAATCCAAATACAAATAACAGTTTATTATTAACCCTTTCTTTAAAATGAAGGTATGAAAACTTTTGACCGGCTTTTCTTTTTTAGAAAAGTTTAATTTTCTTAAAAACTAATTAATTAAGTTAACTAAGTTTAAAAATTAATACTTAATTAAGTTAATAAGTTACTCTTTCAATTTAATTGAATTAATAAAATATTTAAGCTAATAAGTTGTTATATTAATAAATATTAAAGTTATTAAACTAATAGATAAATAAATTAATACTTTAATAAAATAAAACTTGAATAGGCTGATAATTTAATAACTGAATAATTAATAATTACTTGAACTTAATAGTGAAATTTATAACATTTTTTTCAGAGATTATTATTAGGATCTTAATTTACTTTTTTTTTCATATTTTATCATGATATTTTACCTTTAATATCTTATATTAATTATTATTCTTATGAAGTTTTTATAAGACTTTATTCAAAGTAGGAATATTTGATAAATAATTTAATTTTAATTTTAGAGTGAAATATTTTGCTGTCCTTTATTTTATTCGATCATAAAATTGAATTTTATTATTATCTCAAATTTTAATATATTTCGTTCTTTAAATTTTAAAAGTAAATAAATATAGATTTTAAATATTAGTTTAAAAATATTGTTTCACACGTCCAAAAAATTAATTAAGTTAAATTAAGGAAATATGTATATATTTGTATGTTTTGGAACTAAACTCTACCATAATGTGTAATATAGATGAATTAAGGGAGTATTTATATTTAATCCTTAATTTTGTTTTTTTATTTTTACTTTATCTTTCTTATTTCTTATGTTTTTTTCTTGATCAATATTTTCAATGAAATACTTAGTTAAGTTGTTTGATTACGATTCTTTAAAAGAGTTGATAAATTTATGTGATGTAATAATAAGAGAAGTTATATATATATATATATATATATATATATATATATATATATATATATATATATATATAAAGTGTTGATGATTTTTTTCTAGTGTACATAAATAATTTTTCTAAATTTTATTAGGTCTTGAAAAATAAAACTCTATCAACTCTAACAAATTCTTTGAAACGAGATTGACTACATATAATATCTATACAAAGACCAGCATGAAAGTCTTTTTTTTTTTTATTACAAGCTTTACCGTTAAGTATGTCTATACTAATATAATGAGATTTTGAAGAAAATGTATTCAAATGCATAAAAATGTTTATTGTATTTAAATATATTGCCATCATGTAAAAAGTAGTTAATGGAGATGCTATATGAAGCAACTTCCCATGTTTACCTGAGAGATTCCTTTGTTTATAATACATTGCTTGCAATTAAACTAAACTTTGTTCATTTTATACGTTAATGAATCAATTATTGACTTTAAATAATCTTTATAATTTCTAAATGCAAGGAAATAACTTAGACTGATTTTTAAGATTCAATAACATTGAACGGTAAAAATTATATATCAATAATTTTAGGAGAATATAAGAGTGAAATACATGAATTTCAATACCATCAACTACTTATATTGTTATTTTTATATTTTATAAATGATTTTGCCATGACTTAATTTATCAAGTCAATATATAACTAAACAACAATATATTTGTATCCATTGTGAATCTTTTTCTTTTAAATTTGTATTTAGGATGATAAAAATTACAAATATATATCAAGTTATTGTGGATCAACAACTTCTACTTATTTTATATATATATATTATATATATATATATATATATATATATATATATATATATATATATATATATATATATATATATATATATATATATATATATATATGCTTCCACTAAAATCCTAACTTGTATATTGAAGCTAATTGTATTCTTAACTTCATGTTGAATCAATTATAGAGATAATGAAAAAAAATATATATATAACAAAGCCAAAAGTTCAAATAAAACATAATATTTATTCTGCTGAAACTTTTTTTTTATTTACTTTCAGCATTTATTTCTTTTTAAAATTCTCCCTCTTCATCGACAATTTTCATTTTCATGTCCTAGTATTTCATCAAGTATCTATTAAGACATGAATAATATTTTTAAATTGCTTGAAAATCTGTAAGAAAATAAATATGTAACTATGTAAACACCTATCAAATAAAAACTCGAGACTTATGTATATTAAAAGAATTCTAGATTACCAAAAATATAAAAGCGAAATCACTTGATGAATATTCCAAAAAAGATAATAACACAGTATTATGCAATGATTTTACCATTTGTCTTTAATTGCGAACATTTTGAATGATATATGAACAAAACTTTTATTGTTATTGAAAAATTATTGAAAGTTAAATAATTTATTTGTCTATTATTAAAATACGTTTACTTAAAGATTTCCTTAAAAACTTTTATACGCTATGGATTATATATTGTTTATGGTTATGAAAATTAATAAGAATAGTCCAATAAATCATTTCAAAATATAATTAACTAGTAAAGTTTATATTTGAATCAAATTCCAGATAATTAATTACTAGTCAATCATCTACCTATTTTGAATATTCTATTATAATAAGAGTTAATAGATTAATGAATATTAATTAAATATGGAAGACAAATTAATAATTGCTGATTTCATATTAAATTTGTGATAAAAAATAATCATTTGGAACATAATGGCAACCTTTTAAAGGCAAAAGTAAATCACCCACTCACTGGCTGTTAAGCTTCTAATATAAACCGGAAATCCTCAATGAGTTGGTCATTATTTTGTATGCAAAATACAGGGTGATTAATTTTTTTCTTTTTTTTTATAGAGCATCAATAAGCTTATAATAATGTTTTTATGAAGTTTTATTTTATTTTAAATGAATTTTATCACGTCATATTATTTTGAATGATTTTTTTTAATTTTACTCTGATGAGGTCATATAACTTACATTTTAATATTTTTAATTTGTATTCTAATATTTAATAACTTAAAAAAGTAATCTCAAGACCCATAATTTTATTCAAAATTTAAATCTTAAATTTATGATTCTTATGGTGACACATTTTATAGACGTGACTTTTTTAAATTTAAGACTCTGATAAAGACAAATCATTAAAGATTCATTTACTATATTTTTTTTTCTCGTGGGGTTAACCAAAGTAATTTAATTAAAACGATAGAGAATTTAATATATTTTAAAAAATAAATGCATTGAATTTAAATTTATTACATTTCAAATTATTTAAAATTGAAATGTCTTTGCTTAGATAAAAAAATTAAGTTTATTAAATTTCTAAATAGTATTCCAATTATTATTAATACAAATTATCACCAGATTGTTAGGAATTCAAGTGTGAGTTTAAGATTCACATCGGTTAGAAATGAAAAAATAGAGCACTATATAAGAATAAAGACTCGTAAATCCATTATCTTAAAATTTTGGGTTGAGAGTGATGTCAAATGTCTTATGTGGTTGGACTTAAGTCTCATTGGTGTTGTGTCTTCCTAGTGAAATTCTTTCTATAAACCTAACAAATGGTATTAAAATCGATTGTTAAAAGTTTAAATGAGTAGTAGTTCCTGTATTGAAAGTCTTCCTAGCAAGGATTGTATACTACTCATGGTTTTATTCCTTCAATTCATCCTTAAATTCTTGGATCTGTTTTCTTATCTGCATTTAACATTGATCAATTTTGGTAACTTAGACGGTAACTATATGCTTCATTGTTTATAAAAGATTTGACTTTGACTTATTTATTTGTTGTCGATCATAACTTTATGTTTATTTAGTTTATTTTAATTTTATTTTCAACTGTAAACATGTGGATAGAGAATTGAAACATTGAAATAAGATTATTGTTATAATATTTGTATAAATATTTTTAAGATCTTACTTATATGGATCGACCTACCAACCTTGGACTCAATCATTATGCGAAAAATATTAACTTAAATAAAATGAATAAGTTCGGTCCATTTTTTCCAAATCAATTTGGAGCAGATCAAATCGAAACAAACTAACTAGCATTACCTTCCCTAATTTAAGATCTAGATCTTGTAAAACTTTTCCATTAAAATATGTTAATCATAACATCAAAATTAAAACTAAGCCATGAAAGTAAAAATGTATTTTTGGAAACATGATGTTTATCACTAACGAAATAAAACATTAAATAGAACATAAATTTTATAAAACTCTTATATTAAAATAAAAATTACAAAATGATCCCAAGAATATTATATCATATTTACATTCATGCAGAATAAATTCAAACTTCATATAATAACCGTTGACGAAGATAATCTTATAATAAGATGAGAAAACATCCTAAAATTGATATAATAAAAGTTAAAATCCACGTAAAATAATTAAGACCACTTTTGAAATATAGGACAATAATAATTTTCACAACTAAATTTTAACAATTTTTTGTTTAAAAAAAAAATCCTTTAAGTATTAAAAATATAAATAAAAAATATAAATTATTTATAATATTATATTAAAAGAAAAAGTTATCAAAATTTAATTATTAAAAAAATATTTTCTTAAAATGTAATACCTTGTAACGATAAAATAGGGCCACCTGTTTTCGTTACGCGTCTTGCAATTGAACACAACTCTGTGGGAGAGATATAGGGCCACTTATTTGTTTTCATTGGAATCCGACACCGTTTCGTTTCTTTGGTTTCTTTTGCAACTTTCCTTATGTGATTGAACTCTCACCACCATTCACCGCTGTCAGTACTTCTAGGGTTTTCAATATCTCTATATAAACTCTTTTCCCGTGCTTGTTTTGCAAAGTGAAGCAGAGAGAGTGCGTGAGCATTTTGATCTCTCAGATCCACTCCCATTGCTTCTCAAATTCATCTCTTAGATTCAGTATGAACCTGTCAGGGGAAATGAAGAAGCTTTCAGAAACTCCTAGGTCAAATCTCAGCCAGGTACAAACGTTACATTTATCTATATCTTTTCGTTTATTTATGGCTCGGATCTCTTTCAAATCCCTTTTCGTACTCGCTGTATTTTACTTAAATGATATGACCTTCAACTGCGGAGGAATGTGATGATTTACCATCTGGTTTTCAAGGAAATAAATAATTTTCTGAATCGATCAAAGGCTGAATTCTATGGAAATGCCCTCTTTCGGTAATGAGATTTAAGAGATTTTTAAAAGAACACCTTTTGATTTTCGTTATTTCTGCATCTTTTAATTTTCTTTTCACGTTAACACTCACAACATTTCTTCTATATTTTGATATCCTTGTTTTGGTTTTATGTTATTTTCTCATATTCATAAACTTATTACTTTGAATTTTAAGAGGAGTGCAGCAGCGGGTGAAGAAAGTAGAGAGCAAAATTTTCAGAGTCCATCAAACATGATGCTGTCACAGAATATGCAGATTTTGATGCTAGACGCATCAGGTGGTAAAACTAGAGACTGGGATTAATTTTTGGAGGGTGTTTACCAATGGTTGAAGCTTCTTTGTTTTAGTCACTATTTGGCATTGATTAGGGTAGGTTTTGTGATTATTTGCCCTTTCTTTTTTGTTGTTATTATCACAGGTTCTTTTGTTTGATCTTTTGGCCTAGCTTTCTGACATAAAATCATGCTGAGGTTAGAAGCTGGTACTGTGTCCAGGTATCTGCCCGTAGCATGCATAATTCTATATCATAGATATTATTATCTTCGCACTTTTAAATCTCTTTGCATAACAATCATATAGCTTTTACTTATAAAAAATGTTTTTCTATTCCATTCTGTTTATTTTTTGTTTAAAAGATTTAGTTTTACATGTTTTGGAATGAAATGAACTCTTTGATGATGATGATAAGAATATTTATGGTAATAATTTAGTTTTACAAGCAAATCTAAATATCAAGAAGCGTAGTTAATAGCTACGTTTCCCAATATTAACATTTGCCGACGAAACTAAATTATTTTGTAGAGTCAAACCATATATATTTTTTCCATCAGAAAGTTCATTTCTTTCTAAAAAAAATGCATAACTAAATATTTTAAATAAAAATAATAATGAAATGAAAACATTTTTTTACAAGTAAAAACCGATTGATTATTACTGCTGAGAGATCGAAAACGTCTACAGATGTTGATAATATAATATTGTCAAATAAAGCAAGGCCAAAAGGTTAAGAACAAGAGTGTCAGATAATAAGGAGACATTATAAGAGATCCTACTCTAGTCATGCTAGATAATGAATAGAACAAAGAAGCTTGAACCATTTTCTTATCGGAAATGAAACTTTGACAAAAAAGTTTTTTACAAAATTTATAAAATTATTAAATAGAGTAACTTTTGATTTTTTTATGGAAGTTACAAAACTAAAGTAATAAAATTTTGGACAATGATACTTTGACAACTAAATTTTGACAACTTTCTCTTATATTCGAGATGATATTTTCCTAAAGTTAGGTTGTAAGAAAAAGTTGTCAAAATTTAGTTGTTAAAAATCATTTTCCTAAAATTTTATAATATTTTTTACCAAAAATGATTGTTTGTCACAATTTGTCAAACCAAACTTTGTCAAAATATCATTTTCCTTTCTTAACCCATCTTCCAAATTAGCCTATATCTCACTCTTGTTTTTGGCATCACATCCCGACATGCACGTTCCCATGACTCTAGCATATAGGTCGAACTTTGAAGCCTTTTCAATATAAGACTAATGATGGACTCCATTATCTAGAAGAATGTTATCAGTACAAGAAAATCTCTTATTATTGATTAATTTTAGGGATAAAAAATAATTAGTCAGTGATCAATTTAAATATTAATTTATAGACTACAAATTATTGATAACTAAAATAGTTTTTAAATTAGTCACTACAATGGATTAGTCTCTAAATTGGTTACTAATAATAACTACCAAGTTTTTTACTACTAAGAAAAAATAGTTTCTAAATTTGTCCTATTTGTGTCCAATTTAGACAATTTTTTTCTTGCAACTAAAGCCTGCTTAGCAAATGTTAGTGATAAATTTAGAGATCAATTCTCTATAATGACCAATTCACTGTACCAATTTGGAAACTGTTTTAAATACCAATAATTTTTAGTTTATAAATTGATATATAAATTAGTCACTATAATGACTAATTCTTTTTTGTCACTAAAATTGGTCACTAATAAGAGATTTTGTTGTAGTGTATATACAAAATTAAATTCAATAGTGAAATACTTTTTAGCTTGACAAATAGGTGGTGATATAATTATGTTAGCCTAATGGCATACTCAGAGAACAATGAGTTATTTCTAATTTTAGTTTTTTTATTTTATTTAATTTTATGATAGCAATTTAGATTCGTGAGTTTAATGAGTTGTGTTTAGGATGATAAGGGATATGTTTTATTGTTCCATTCTTATTCTAAAAGAGAACATTCGTCCCCATCTCCACCATTCTATATGTGTATAATATGAGATTTTCATATTTTTTGTTGTTTTAATTTCAATTAATTAATTGATTATTTTTATAGTATAATAAAAAATCACAACAAGAAAAATATGATATTATAAAATAACGTTTTCTAGTTTTTCAATATCAAATATTTTAAAAAATTATAATTGTATAAAATGTTACACAATCATACATGAATAAAATTTCATGACAACCAAAATATTTATTAATTTTGCAAAGAGTTCATGAAACAAAATTGATAAAATTAAAAAATATTTATAAATGATTGTAAAAAAAATACAAATATACAAGTTTAAAAATATTCAAATGTCTCTCTTTCCTTCATTTCTCTTTAAATCTTATGAATCTCTTTATTTTGCTCCACCACTTGAATGAAATGTCACAAAGAACAAAAATTAAAATAATTTTAAATTTAGCATAGATTTTCCATCTTTTAAATTTAAATCTAAGTTAAATGGTGATAAACAAAATGCATGACAAGAATATTAAATTATTATATTATAATAAATGAAATGCTTTTATATAATTGTGGTGATAAAATTAGACATGAGAGAATAAATTAAAAAATAAACTAATCATATAAAATTATTAAAAGGACATTCTATGTGATAAAAATAAACTATAAATAATTACATTAAAAAGAAGAAAAAAACAAATGTGTATTAGAAACAATTTGATATACCATTGAATAAACTCTTAAAAATAAAAATAAATATATAATTAAGGATACAATAAGATGGACAATATCTTGAAGATTTAGGATAAATTTTAAAAAATAAGTGTAGTTCATGAAACAAAAATTAAGAATTAAAAAATAAAAAAGATAACTTTTTATATTATTTGATAAAAGGAATGTTTATATGATTGAAAACACGTGGAGTGTCAATCGTTATCATATGAAAAAAGAAATTAATAAAGATATTAAAATGGTGTAGAGATAATCAAATGTAAAATATAAAATAATTTCATTCACTATAATTAATAATATACTATTTGAACACAGTAGCCTAAGTGTTGTGATAAAATGAAAAATAACTTGGAAATATAACTAAAATTTATAGATATATATAAAAGACCAACATATTAGAAGAGGTGAAGAAAAATTGTGTAGCTAAAGAAAAAGAAGGGTTAAAATCATACAAGATGATTAGTATATGTTAACATTCCCTACATGTATGGTTGAAAAGGAATCTTTCAAAGAAGATTGCAATATTGTGAATTGTTGTATACCTTTATATGGTTGTCAAAAAACACTAAAATTCAAGCTCAAATTTTCTACGACTATGGACATGATGAAAGCAAATTTAGATTGTAGAATAGAAAATGTTGCATTTTGTGTATTATTTCTTTTTATTAAATTTTGAGTGTTATTGAACCTTATTAGTTATGATGCACAGATACGATACGTGTATCGGATACGATACGTGTATCAAATATGATACGTATCAGATACGTCGATACATTTATTTTTACGCAATATATGAATATTGAAAAATGTACAATAGTTCTTACAAATATAATAAATATATGATTCTTAATATTTGAATCCAAAATTTCTAATTAGAGACCAATTATTTTGGTAGTCAAAACTTGGTAGCTAATGTTAGTAACCAATTTAAAACCAATTCATAATTGAAATTATTTTAATTATCAATTTATAGACAAATTATAATTTTTCGAAACTATTTTAGTTGTCAATTTAGTTACTATATAGTGTAATTATTTTTTATCACTAAAATTGTTCACTGTTCAAAGATTTTATTGTGGTATATCACGATTTTATAAAGTAGATATTTCATTGATAAGTATTTTTAAAGTATCCTAAAATATCGAACACGATACGTAACCCAAGTTGAAGTATCGGTGCATCATATTTTATTAGTGATTGGGTTTATGAGTGTAAATATATTAATTTTTTTAATTTTTATTTTTGTAAAATATTTTAAAAAATTAGTAAAATTAAGAAACTATTAACATTTAAAAAGTATATAAAAACTAACAATGATAAAAATAAAATAAAAAATTATTAACTAATATTATTTTAAATTATTTTGTTTCTCTTAATTAACTAATAAATATAATTATTTAGTTAACTTAAACATAATTGTTAAACAATTTTTAAAAAGAATTAACTAATAAACTAATAAATTTCAAAATCCGATAATTTTTAAAAATTGAATACATCAACCGCATTCTAGTTCTAGTGTATTTTAATTTAAAAAATTTAGTATTTTCAAAAAATTGAGTAGCAAATTTTGAAATCCGATACATTTTAATTAGAAAATAGATTTCATATTTATTTACCAAATTTCAAAAGGGTAATTAATATTTATTCATCAAATTTGTGAAAAGATCAAAAGATGTTAGAAATGAAAAAATTGTTTGGATTATGTGTTTGATTTTACGTCAAAATTGATTTTTTTACATAAAATTAGTACATTTTTAATTTCTAAAATCAATTAAAAAATAAAAAATTCACGTCGAATAAAAAACAATAATTATGCTATGGAGAATTGATCAATGCTCCTGACTTTCACAATTCAAAATAACAAATCTTCCTTTCTCATATTGAATCATCCTTCCAAGTTACAGGTTCCAAATCAAATCATCTTCATATGCATTTATCTGCCAGATCTACCGAATTCCGGTTCTCATAGTTATGACTTAGATTTCAGAAATTTAATATTATAAAAATGTCCACAACTTATCCAAATATTCCACTTGCGCCCTGAAGCATATAACAACCTTTGCCTGCTATATTTAAATGATTTATTGCACAAAAACAAAAAAGGTTTCACTTCTAGCATTCAAGCAACATTCCTTTCCAAAATCGAGCACCCAAAACAGTTCAGCTACACCAGTCTGAATAACAGTTGAGCAGAACTCCTAAAATAGAAAACTGCCGATAGAAAATCTGAGCTACAATACAGGCAAAAGACCGAGTTGATCAATGAAATAATGGTCTACAAAAGGAAAGAAACCATACTAGAGAGTTCGCAGTTTCAACTAGATGAAATCACCAAATGATTGACAAACAGCAAGATTGAACAGATCTTAATCATATAAAACACCGCACATTACAAGCTTCATATTTATAGTGGATATGGTGCTCAAAATAGTACCCAAACAGATGAAAACAAACTATCAAAGAAACAAAATTTGAAAATTTGTAATTAACCATATCTCTAACAATCTCCTTAAGTGGTCTTGTCAGCTTTAGCAGCGGTGGCAGCAGCTTGCCCTCTAAGACGACCAGTCCTTCTGGCAGCAATGAGACCAACCTTCTGGCCAGGAGGAGCATCACGCCTGACAGTACTAGCATGACCAATGTGCTGGTGGTTACCTCCTCCGTGAGGATGCTCAACTGGGTTCATAGCCACACCACGCACCTTAGGCCAGCAGTTCCTCTTCACTCTAAACTTATGGTAAGCATTACCAGCCTTAAGAAGAGGCTTCTCAGTTCTCCCTCCCCCTGCAACTTGCCCAATCATTGCCCTACATGCACTCGGCACAATCTTCTTCGCTCCAGAAGGAAGCTTGATCCTGCAAACAGAGTACAAAGATGTATTCAAACACTTGCACAGTTTTCCATAGAACAAACATCCACTTTACAAAATAAAATTCCTCCAAAATGATTAAAACCATAGACATTACATAAACATACAGAATTGTTCATATATCTGTCAGACTATCAACTCCTAATTTGGCATTGAAAATATAACTTGCTTTGTCAAGAACCTGACAGGCCGCTTTGCACCACTATAAAAGAAAAAAATATGACAAAAAAAATAGTTTTCTATTATCTAATTTGTGCAAGTTCAACAATTTTAACTTCTCTAAACACTAATTGTTTAACTCGTCAATAAGCTAATAAAAACTAATGGACAACCTTATTTAATTTTCTTCTATTTTCTTTAATAAATAGAGTCGATGGAATTCATCCAATCAAGACAAGGTTATCTCACTTAAATCTCAACATTATTCTTCCAAAACTTAACTAAAATACCAAGCTTTCACTTCCCTTATTATGTAAAGTATTACAGATTATAATTCAGTTTTGTATTTTTTTAATAAACAAAAAAAATGGAATTGCATCACTAACCTTCGTTAACAGTAAAACAAATTAAAACACCGCCATTGCGCAAAGCAATGGACCCCTTCTCAAACACGGATTTTGAATCCCAAAAACAAACAAAACAGTCAAAACACAAGAATCCTGAGTAAAAATATAAAGGCGCGAACACGAACCTAGAGGTGTCATTATCGGGGTTGTGGCTGATAACAATGGCGTAGTCACCGGATGCTCTGGCGAAGACACCGCGATCACCGACGTGGTGTTCGACGTTGCAGATGACGGCACCCTCGGGGATGGATCGGAGGGGCAATACGTTGCCAACTACGAGGGTTGCCTTCTTGCCGCAGTAGAGGAACTGCCCAGTATATAAACCTTCGGCCGCAACGAATAGTTCTGTCTGCTTCTTGTAGCGGAAGGGGTGGCGGAAAGTGACCTTGGCGAGAGGGGCACCGCGACCGGGGTCGTGGATGATATCGGTAACCACTCCCTTCAGGTAGCCGTTGCGTTCGCCAAAGTCGAGGCTGCGGAACCTCGCCGGACCCTTGCGGTGGTGGGTGTGGGACTTGAAAACGGAGCCCGCACCCTTACGCTGTGCGCGAATTACCCTTCCCATTCCGATTCACCAGAGTGTGTTTGTTCGCGCCGCGGCGATGGAAGACGGATAGATCGGAAGCTAGGGTTTTGGTTTTGTTGCAGGTAATATATAGTGGACGCGACACCGTTTTGTGTTTGACGTAGATTGCAATTTAGTAAATTTTAAGATTGGGTCCGGATCATTAGAACCCAATAAGTGCGTAAATGGGCTTTAGAAGATTGATACTTATGCGCCCCTGTTACTGAATATACCTTTCGTTTTCCTAAATGCACTTCTTATTTTATTCTCGTTTTCAAATAATTCCCTTGTCCCACCAAAAAGTGTTCCAAAATATATACTACCTTTCTACTCACCCCAAGTTCTTCTTTCCAACAACACCTTCCTCTCCTCATTTTATGGTGATTCCTCTTTATTTGTGTTTTTAGTTTAATTTTTGTTTCTCGGTTCCTTTTGCCATTTTTAAACTTCTCATTGTAATTTAAAATTCATATTCCTCTTCTTTATTCTTCAAAACTCAATTTTTCACTTTTTTGTCCTTTTAATTTTTTTAATTTGAAGCAAAAATAAGGTTCCATGAATCAAAAATATGTTCAAAAAAAAAGTATAAACAATAATGAAGATGAAGGGTGTAAAAAGGGATTTTAAGGAAAAAAGGTATTAAGGCATGTAAATATTAGCTTAGTTGAACTTAAAATAAAAAGGTTCGAAGGTAATATAGTTGTTTTTCCATGATATAGTAGTAGCGTGACGTACAGCAACAATGCAAGGATGGATTCAAAATGTTGAAGAGAATTACAGACACACATGAGCCTCCAGAATATTTTACCATATAGCCTATGTACAACATCATTGGGGAGGTCCCAACGATACAAGACAATGAAAGTAACAATGTTAGTGACTACTTCTCTCTGCTAACTACGAGAATTTCTTGATTCTTCCATGCAGCAGAGACAGAAGAATTTGATTCAGAAAGCACATAACTTAAGAGTTTAACCAAAAGTTGCCTTCGGTGTCTGAAAGGCATGATGTGGCACCAGAGTTATGAGATGAAAACTCTTCAGCCACTCCTTGACTATCAGACACTACGCTACATGCCTCAGCATGGTCAATTTCATTTGAATTACATGATCCGTAAGAATTAGACCAGCCATAAGATGGTTTGGCTAACTTTTCATTCACTTGAAGCCTTTTACTATGATGAGTCGTGGTTACTCCTATCTGGGGGCACATCTCTTGCAACTGTCTACCAAGTATAGAAAGAGTCTCTTGGCATTCTGCTAGCTTTTTCTCTGCAGCTGCTAGCTCTTTATCCTGTTGTCATGAAGAGATTAGAAAACACCGAGCAGAAAAAGGACATAATTGCTTCTTTTACGTTAAACAAAAGAGCTTTATTTTACCAAAGACAAACATATGACAAGAGTTTTATTTAGAAATGTACGTACCTTCCTGGAATTTGCTGTTGAATTCGATGCACACACCGAGCACGGGTCCCTTCAAGTGCCAAACACACCAAAATTTTAGAAAGGATCACATGAAGTTGAAGAAACAAACAGTTTAAAAACTATACAGTACCTTTGCATTTTCTCTTCAATTTCTTTGTATCTCACTAAAGCATCGTGATGACTTAGTTTTTCTGTAGCAAGATCATTCTTTAGCTCATCCATCTTTTCCTTTAAATACTTATTTTCAGTTTCTAACTCCTCTACACGATTTTGAAGAGACTTGTAAGACTCAGTCATACATTTCAGCTGAATTTCAGTTAAACTACATGATTTGTGGGAAGACGCCAATTGTGCTTTCAGTTCTTCTAGAAGTTGCATGTTTTCCTGTAACATCAGCTTTTTTTCTTCAAGATCTTGCATATGCACATCATGTTCAGCTGCCTTATTCGTCGGGTCAAAACAATTTTGATTTGAAGATAAACAACTAGTCTCCTTTTTATCTTCGGCGGTATCACTAGTTTTACTAATGATGCCAAGAGGTACACCACCATTGTCTGATAAACATGCCATCTTCTCCACTTCCAAAAAGTCATCCATCAGTTCTGAGACAGTTTCACTCCTATGATTCTCAAATTTACCTACACTTCCAATTCTATTTATATCAGAGTGGTCAAGAATTGATGTTGCACAGGACTCAACAGGACTTTCGGGATCCTCATGCCCATTATCAGAGATAGAAGTAATGCTCGGTGAGTAGCTGTAAATTCTTCTAAAGGAGTTTTCATAATTGTTTGCCAAAATTGCTTTCTGGGTGCTTCTTTCTTGATGCCTCTCTGCTTCCAAGTGCTTAAGTCTGCCAACTGTTTTAGCATACAAGTTTTTAGAAGCCTGTAGTTCAGCATTACTTGAGGCCAATGCTTCTTTCAATGTCCTTGTTTCTTCTTCCAACACCTGTAACCTTTTGGAAAGAAACTCAGATTCTTGCAGGTTATCACTTTTTGAAGTAGTTTTTCTTGGATGGAATGCACTAATGACATGATGTGAACTCTCAACTTCTAGCTTCATTTGTGCTAATGCAGCAGCCCCAGGTAACTTCTTTCTCAACAGACCACGAAGTCGTTGGCACTCATTCTCTAGCTTGGCAATGTTCTTGACATCCTCTGTGTGCTGCTTGTTTGCCACTTCTGCAGATCTCATAACCATATTCTTCTCTTCGTTACGGATATCCAGCTCCTTAGAAATTACATGCAGCTCATACTTCAAAGAAGATATTTCTTTCTCTTTTGACTGAACATTCTTCGTTAGAAGCTCCACCTCTCCCTCGACTTCAGACTTTTCTTCTTTTAGTTTCACTATTTTGTTTGAACTTTCTTGAAGTGATCTTAGAAGGGCAGCATTTTCACCGGCTAACTCTCGTAGTCCTTCATCCAAATTGTCTATTTGAGCTTCAAGTTCTAACTTGCTTTTCTCCCATTGATGAGATTTCATAAGAATCACCTCCTGCAGTTTATGCTCACTTTCTTCCTTTACAATTCTTATCTGCTTCATGCACTCTTTTAGGGCGTCATCTAGGTGAGCTGCTTTCTCATCAACGGTAAGCTTAGAGAGAGATACCGATTCAAGTTGACATCTCAGGGAAACAACTTCTGCATCAGCTTTCTCCCAACCTAAAATGCATATGAAGCTTAATTAACCAACACCAAACAAGTGCAATATAGACATTGAAGAATGATCAAGTCATTTGAAAATGTTGTAGCTGAGTATTTTTCAGAAAAATAGTTACGTGGAGTTATGTACATTTGTGTATATGAGAATTACCTGACACTGCTTCCTCTGCAACTTTTGCATGCTGTTTAACTAGATTATCCTTGTTATTTAATTCTGTATAAACTGAAGATAGCTTTGCTTCCAAAGCTTTTAATTGATCCTCCAAGTTTACAACTTGATCTTCCAACCCAGACATACGAGTATACGACTCCATGGATATCTGAACATAGTTCTTATTTTTGCTGTTGTCTTGCTGAAAAAGACAAACAAAAAAACAAGGCCAGTGAGAAATTTACCAAGTGACTTCATGTAAAAACGTTTTCCCTCCTGAACCTCTAGAAAGAACAAAATACCTTATCTACATGTGCCACAGAAGACAAGGTTGGAACAACAGATTCATAAGAGACAGGTTTCTCATCCTCAACCTTTATGCTTTTATCAGATGACTTTTTCTTCCAGAGCCAACCCCGGCGATCCATCTCAAAATTCTACCCTGCTCACATCATTCGATTGTCAGGTAAAAAACATGTATATATAGTACTGTTATTATCTGTTCTGTGTACTCTTTATCAGCATTACCATTGCCTAAGAAGTTATTGTAATTTATATAGTCTGCTAAACGGCCTAACATGAAATATTTGAATGGGAAAAGGATTAGAGTACTATATTGGGACTGTGAATATACTCTCATTTAAATTTAGTTTAAAACAAAATCAACTACCTCATGAACTTCAAAATCAAACAGAAGAACTACGGAATGAAACAGCAGTAACAAAGTAGAATGTACTAACTACTACTACTTCAGATACAGAACACATAAGTTGACACACTGATACAAAACACACCATGGAGCAAGAAACAGATAGAGAAAAAAAAAAACTTACCCCGAAAGAAGAAAGAAGAATGAGATATCTTTAGTTAGAGTGATGGAAAATAAAAGAAGCAGAAGGACAATGAGGATTGGATTTGAATGGGTGTGTTGGCTTCTGAAGGTCCTGAAAGAGTGAGTTAATAAGTGTTTGACTTGGAATGTGAAAGAGAGATAGAAAAAGAAGAGGAGCGGGGTTAAGGTGATGAAGTAATGGCCAAATGTGCGCGTATGCGGTCACTGTTTAAACGCTCCTCGGTTCCACCTCGATAAAATAAAAGAGTAATTTGAAAAATAGTTGTATAAAATGAGAAGGTGACGAAAGAACTACCTAGTTGGGTTTTTACGATTTTCCTTTGAGCGGATAATAATACGTATTTGAACGATGGAAAGTTTTTTAGGTATTTCTGTTGTCGTTTTGTGTGTCTTTTTCTACCTTTACTGTTGTCGTTTATGTGGCCCAAACAAAGCTTGGCATTGGGAGGTGCGAATTCCCACATCCACTTCAACGAATAGAGTTTTTTGTCCAATTGCACCTTTGCAGTGTCTGCGTGAATTTGAAATATACATGCTAATATCTGATGGTTGCTGTTTTGTTTTGTCCAGACAATTAATGCTTGATGTGCGTTTCCTTTCTCTGTGGTTTCTCTTCTTTTACAAGATCAAGAATTACACATTTAGAAAAAATATAATTATTTAAATTTTTTTATTTTATTTTATCATGTTTTTTAAAACATCTTCATTTTAATTCATATTTGACATTACAAATTTTTACAAGAAAAATATCGATGATCGGTAAAATTTACTGAGTTCATTTCTTTCTTTTTTATGTTGATATATAATAGGTGCAAATACCAACAAAAACCGTTACAAAATTTCAAAAGCCAAAAGTATTATGTATATATTTAAGGTACAGGCTACAGCTCATTTGCATCATACTACATGGTACGTAGAGCATCTTTCGTATAGGTCATAAATTTTAATTTCTTTTTTATGGGTCTACAAATTTTGATCATGTTCTTATTATTAGTTATTGTAAATTATTTTGTATTTGTTATTGTGAAATATTTTTCACATGACTTACTTTTAATGAAAAATATATATTTTTTATTCTCGAAGGTCTTATTTAAGACTTTAAGCTGATGATTATGAGATATGTATTAGAAATAGGGGAAACGACATGTTAAGAAAATTTTGTTCTATAAACTTTGACAAATTATTTATTTAAGTAAAAGGTACTACTTCATTATTTTATTTGGATTAAAAAATTAAAAATTAATCTACTTTAATTTTATTTATGAAACTTTGTCAAGTTTCTAATAAAAATTGTTAAAAGATAATTTTCCTAGAAATACAAAGGTGAAGATTAGTCCTAATTCGCAAATTATTTTTTATGATTTGAGTTAGGTTGGGTTAAGAAATTTTCAATATTTTTTAAAGTAGTTTGAATTAAAAATGATTCACTTAACTCACAGATTAAACAAATTTGAGTCAAGTTGAATATAGATTCACTTATAATCCACCACCAATAACAATACTTTATTTATTTATTTACTACTTTTTATGATATTTTTTATTATAATTATTTATTACTTCTAATCTCACGTGAAAGTGAAATTAAATTTAATATTATATAAGTGTTATACTCATATTTATGTTAAAATTTAAATTTTTATTAAATATTTTTTATTTAGGGATAAACTTTATTTAAAATTAGAACAAAAATTGTAAAGTAAGGGCTAACACTAAAAATCACATAAATTATTAAATTAACATTAAAATTAACACATTTTACAATATTACAATAAACCACTCTAATTATTATTGGGATAAAAAAAATCTAAAAGTAGTTACTTTTACAAAAGTAAAAAAGATATACATTTAAATTTGACAATTTTATTTTATAATCGAATGTTGCCTGATGTTTTTATTTAATAGTGTATGTGATTTTTAACTTTTAAAATTTAAATCAACGGTGTTAGTTTCCGTTTTTTAAATTTTCATTATAATTTTAAACCAACTCTATTTCTAAATTTAAAATATTTAATAAAAATAAAAATTTTAATAAAAATATCAATATAACATTTATATACAAATTAAATTAAATTTTAATTTAAAAATTAACAAAATTATCTTTTAAAGAGATTTGGCATTAAATTGAATAATAGTAACAATATAGGAAGGATCGAAATCGAATACAAGTTACTATGTGCTAGCATATTGATTTGACATTAGACATATTTTTAAAATGAAGAAAAAATTAAAAAATTAAACAAAATAAATAATGAATAAATAAATAAAATTAAATTGACATATAAGTTATAACACACATTATTCATTATCTATTATTTATCTAAATAATGTTAAAACAATGACTAAATTAAATAAAATTAACAAAAATTAAAAACAGACGAAAATAAACATTAAAACTAAACTAAATAAACTCAACCAAAATAGAAACTGAATAGGCATTTAAATAAAAACAAAGTGAATAGATTCAAATTACTGGTTAAACTTGTATGAATAAAGTTTATTCTTTACATAAAAAAAAAGTTGCAACTAGAACCGGCGAACCATATAAAGTAAAAATGAAACCCTTTTGCATTATATAGACAAATATGAATGTCATATTATAATTTAAATTTTTTAGAATTAAGTTAGATTAACAATCCACTTATTTATCTTTAAATTGTATCAACAAATTTTACTTATTTGATTAATTTCCTTAATACTAAAGAATTTATTTTGTCCTCTGTAGTTTATTACTACAATATCTAAATCTAATTCACATAACATTAAAGTGCATAGAATTACTTATTCTTTAAAATATTGAATAACATCGAAACCTAAATCTAAAATAAAGAATTTCAAACAGCATGGTGGACACTTACAATATCATGAGACAAATGATTGATTTTTCTTATAACATGAATTTTGTTGTCGCTTGAACCAAATGATAATAATCAAATGCAAAAAATTATATTAAACAAATTACCAGCATCATGACGTTCTTTTTTATTTATTTTCTATTTGAAATTATCATTAATTTAAAACACATATCAACATTTATAATACAATGAAAAAGTATAATATTAGCTCACTGTAGTACATCAAGAACAGCAAATAAATACTCATATTCTACACTTTTTTTCTTTTGTAAATATTTTCATATCAAAACAATATAACAACTTAAATGAAAACAACTCCAAATAATTCACAACGAATCTTAGGAGAACAAATATAAACTCAAAATAGCATAGGGTTGACAAGGGGGGTGGAAACGGTTTTATAATCCAATTTAATCTCGAAAAAAAATTATATGTATTTAATTTTAATTAATTCCCAATATTTTTTAAATAATTTAATTATATTTTTCCATGTAAGTCTGTGAGGTACAAAGCGTTAACGCATGTATACTATTATAATAAAAATACATAATTGAATTAGAAAATAATAAAGGATCAAATTGAATAGTTTTTAAAAATGGACAAAAGAAATATTTTTTTTAACCTGAAATTAATTTAGTTTTGTAATATTTAATTAAGACTCACAAATTTAGCATATAATTTGAAATTTATATAGCATTGTTTAAAAACTTATATTATTGGTAATTACTGATATTTTTACTGATTTTTAATTTTTTATTTCAAGTAAAAAATAGACAAAAAAAGATTTATTTTAACCTGAAATTAATTTAGTTTTGTAATATTTAATTAGGATGAATTGTGGATAAATTGGGATGAGGATAGTAGTAGTGCTATAGTTGGATAAAAGGATTAGTATGTTAGTTTTAGACAGACTCACACAAGATTGAAGTGAAATTAATCCATCAATTTAACACCAGTTTTAATGGACTTCATTTTTAGCATGCATCCAGTTTGACTTTTTCTTCGAGAACCTCCTTTTTTTCTCCATGCACCCCAAAAAAATTATAATTCTCAAATTATCCTTATAAAAATGTAAAACTTATTCATGCAACTCCTTCTTTTAACAAAAAGAATAAATTTTAGAATATCTTCCAAAATATACAATTTCATATACACGTATTTTATTTTAAAAAATATTTCCAAATTCAATTTTATTTTATATTATATAATTCAAAATACAAATTAAAAAAATTAAATATTTTGAAATGTCTTTTTAGAAATGAAAATACTATAAAAAAAATACTCGATCTAAAATATATTTATTATACCCGTATTTGAGAAATTATTTTTAAATACCGGAAGAAAGAATGAAAAATGGATCAAGTATTCTTTATCTGGATTAGCATTCCATTTTGATCCTTTCATCATCACCATTTTCCATCCATCCTTTTAAGCACTCGTAAGAAGAAAAAAAGGTACAGGAAGAAATGATCACAAAACTATGGGCTATATTATATGGCTGGCCCGAAAACCATTAAAAGGTTTATCAATAAATAAAATTGATAATCACGTTTAAGTATCTCAAAAGGCAATTCCAAATCTAAATAAGAAGATATTTAATATTATAACTTGTCATGTATGCTCTTACAATGTTCACTTGTTTGCACATAAAATAACTAACTCAAAATAGATTAAATATATCATTTAAATTTTAAAGATATTTATTTACATCTTTCACCTCAAATTCAAAGAACAAATATATAACTTCGAAATCTTAAAAACTAATGGTGTATTTGGACTATAAAAACGGACATAAAACTAAGACAATTCAATTGATTATGGATTTCAATTGGATTGGCTTGGTCAAATTAAATTAAATTCACTTGAAGATTAAATAGGTTTGAGTTGGAAGTGAGTTAATTTTTTTTAAACTTGAATACTATTTAATAATATTTGAATTATATAAGTTAATATTTTGATTTTTATTTCTTACTTGTGGTTAATGTTAAGTGGAATAGTTGAGAAAACAAAGTAGGTTTAAATGAGTTAATTCATTTAATCTACCGATCCATAGTAAATAAAAACAAATTATAAAATTTATAATTTATTATAAAGTGAGTCAAATTTAGTTAATTCGTTTTTAACTCACTTTACAATGAATCATAACTTATAAATCATATTAACTTACTTTTTATAGTCGATGTTTTCTAATCGCAAATAGTCTTTATTCGAGTGAATTAAATTATTTTAACCTATTGAGAAAAAAAATTGCATCTAAAAATTTGTTCAAAACTAGAATTTTAACCTATTTTAAACAGTACAAATTTTAGTTTACACATTTCATAAAAATTATAATTTTGGTTTCTATTTTTCTTACAATTTGAACTCTAATTTTTAATTATCCGTAATTTTTTATTTTGAATACAATTTTAATCTCTTAATTTTTAATCATCCGTAACCTTGCTCAATTTTTCAGTTTTAAAAACGTCATTTTCCTCAATCCTGTATCAAATATTGCTTCCAATTTTATTAAAAAGCCGGAAGTTCGACGTTACGTGTTTTTCCTTAACCTACTACATAATGCTCAAATTGAGAAAAAAATTTACATATAACTAAACTTAAAATTGAACGAATTTATGAATAACTAAAGAGTCAAAATTATGCAAACAAAATAAAAAACAAATCTATACATAATAATTAAAATTGAGGAACTAAAGTGATGGAAACAAAAGTTGGAAGTCAAAAGTACGGATTTGATAAAATATAGATAACAAATTTACGATTAAGCCCAAATTAAAGATAATGACGAGGAGGGATATTATTTTTAACAATATTCCTAACTCCAAAAAGTGGGCACCATAAGTTAAGTTATAATGATGGAGGGTCCAAACCAAAATAGTTTATTAGTATTAATTTTCTCCAAATGAAACTAGGTCAAAATAAAAAATAAACATATCACTATGTAGATAGGATGGAAAATATTGGTACATATGACTGACTTTATAGAAAAGGTCAAAACTAAACATTATTTCAATTTCATGTGTAGAAACTTTTTTCCTTTACCAATTATAATATTAGAATAGAGTTAGACTTGGGAAATATTTTTTTATTAGAAAGCCTTTATTAGAAGTTGAACAATTTGGGAAATTTTTTATGGTTTGTCCACGAAAAACGTGGACCCAACACGTGTGTTGATAAGGTCGAATGAAATGGAAAATCAGCAAATTAAAAAAAGGAAGAAAAGCTAAGCATGTACACTCATTTTTGTGTTGAAAAATGAAAAAATTGAAAACATTTCACGTGGAAACTGAATTAAAATTGAAATCCATCGTCGAAACTGTGACGGACAATATTTTAGGATGCACCTGGAATCCACGTTTGGATGGAAGCAAAAGCACCCAAAGAAGAGGAAGCCATTGCTTTGTCTGCGTTAAATCATGTCATAGTTGAACATGAAGTTTGAATTTTGGGAGACATATATACTTGAAATACCAATTTTATTATAATTTCGTACATTGAAAATACAGAAAAAATGGGTACGTGGCTTTGCTTGTGTTCATGAACCTGACATGTCTGCCCTACTACTTCTTCAGCAACCGAACCTACCTTATGTCCTTCTTTAAATAATCGAAACCAGGGTTTTAGATTTGGAAAACAGCGTATAAAAGCAAGTCTTGTCTATATATAAAGTACATCTCCATATACAAGTCAATATTTGACATTTATTATTTTGTTCAACTTTGGATGCTTTTCAAATTCATAAACTTCAACGTTATGATTAGTTCTACTTTTCCATTTGCATTTATTAGTTTTGGCTTCAATGATTTTCTAAAGCTTTTGGGATGAAGTTTACTCATTAAGGCTTATCAATTTACATAAAAAATTTCAGTATTTCGGTTAATTTTTAGATGTGGGTCAATTATAAAATTGGGTGAACTCCACTGAATATAGAACGACATCTAAAAAAAATCATCGGAAATGATATCGATTTCTGTGAAAAAGTAAAATGGTCATACATCATGATGATTGCATTATGGTGACTTCTATGATTTGATAAAGAGGAAGTCGTGAAGACTCTTACCAACTTCAACTAAATGTAGCTAGAATTCATGACAACTTCTTTTGGACATAAGAAAGAGAAATGGCAAGAATTCTTACAAATTTTGTTTCTTTTGATTTGCCAAAATTTTTTTTTCATTCGTAATGACTTCACCTGTAAAATCATCGATACTCGGTCTAACATGACCCTAATTTTTTAATTACCTCGCAATCCCGTTTTATAATTTACCGTTCAAAAATGACCCATAACTGAAAAAAAAATCCCGTATTTCAATAAAAGAGAAACATGTTCCAATGGTAATCATAATAATTTGAAGCAGTGAATATTTACTAGAAGATGATGAAAAGTTCATCTAAAATATAAGCAACGATCCATGCTTACCTTCATAATTATGATTGAATAGGTCGACAACATAAAGAGTTCATGTCTTGTACAATAGTACTTTCACATGAGAACTTCAGTGGTTAAGTTGTCAATATATTTTCCTTTTTCTCATCGGAAAGTGTTGCTATTATTATTTTAAATTTTCGTCCTTTTCCTTTCGGGCAAATAAGTATTACCACGAATACCATTTGTTGCGATAATTAATGTTCTGGCAAAGACAATTATACAGTGATTAATTGATCCCTAATTTTTTGTCCTCTATATATATAAGCAGACACCCGATGGACATTATTTGGTGACTAGCAACCTAATTAATGTAAACCTCTGAGTTTAAAATGAATCAAATAAAAAGGTTGGACTCTGACCGGAGTTGTGACTCTCTGTGACACACTTGTCCAAATCGTATAGCAGATTAACAATATCAAAGAAAACAAGCTGATTTATTTCTGTGGCTTAAGATAATTAGGTTTTGTCATTTGTTAATGAAGGAAGGGACAAAAGGACTGTGTGTTTAATTGCTGAGGGGACCCCATTTGATGAACCATGACATGTGCAAGGTTGCAGACAGATTAAGAAGACATTTGTATGATTTTTAATTATGGTGAAATATGGAATTTACACGTTTGCTGAGTATATACTAATATGGGGTCCATGCATGTACTAGAATTTTCAGGTAATTTAGAAGGAAAAATATCTCAGTACTTGAAATTGTAAGGACAGGTATAGTCGTTGTCCCTTGTGTCGGCTGTAAGAGTAAATGAAAACATACATTATTGAGAATATGTCCATTTCATATTACCCTTCTCATTGGATAAACTGTGTATTGTATATGAAATGAAAAAGATTTCTTTGATTGTAAGAAATAATTATATAACTTAAGGGTAAATATTAATTTTAAAATACTTTGATCTTTACGAAAGAAAAACACAAACAAACCTTAATCACGGTCTGTGACGAGGATTTTAAGCATGTCCAGTTTTGGTTAGTTGGATTTGAGGTCACGTTAGATGAGATAGAAAGACGACAATGCATGAAAGAAGTTCAAGCCTAGTGATGGCTAAGCAAACTTTTCCCATGCAACTTGCAAGGCTTAACATGTTTCTGCTACTTCTCTCTCTGCTTGTCCTATTTGCAGTGATTATTCTTTTGGTCAATGAAATTCTTTCTATTCAGAGAAAGAGAGAGAGAATGTAGCGTACCCCGCATCATATCCGAAAGGGATGTGACATAATGATCCATTATGTATCATGCATGATTAGTCACAAGTATGTGCATTGCAGTTTTATATTGCTTTTCGTAATGCTAATAAACTTTGCAGTTTTAGTATTGTGTTACAACCTGTCTATCTCCATCTTTCAACTATTCATACACCACTTCACTTTCATCTTTCAAGAATATCAGAACTCTGGTAAGTAACTGATGAAAACTCAAATTTTGTTTTGGATTTGAGGAAATGGAGCTTGAAAAGACAAGAACCGAACCCAAATTTTCATTTACTTATTCCCTTTTCCTCCTAACACCTTTGAATGAATGACCAAAACCACTGTTATTTACATTGCTTAACTTAGCCAATTCTGAAAGGGTTTCTTTTTTCTGGAGGTTGCTTCTTTTTCTCATCAAAAGTTTTGAATGTCAAACAATAAGCCAAGCAGAGAAATGCAAATTAAAGCAAAGAGGATATCAAAATATTTAACAGGGTAACACCCCCCATGAACAACATTGCTTCACTTAAATCACCACTCACCAAAGGTAAAAATGACATTGCCAAGGAACAAATATGCTTGGACATCAATCTATATATCTATACTATATACAATATAGCAACACCAAAGTAAAATGTTAACAGTAGTGACCTAGTCATAACCACCACTTGACAAAGGGATTTCTTAACTAGTAAATCACCACTTGACAAGGGATGTATGTGACTATAATCCTGGCTTCTGAAATGTGTAGTTCCTCCTTTCTTATCTCATCATGGAGGTTAAGGACTCAAATGCAACTTCATCACAGGGTATGGTAAGTCCCATGTCATGGTTGAAGCCAAACTCCTCCTCAGCTCTTTGGAGCAGACTTTGAAACTGTGGATAAGCCAGCCATGAGATTGGGATAATGTATCTGGTCCTGTTCTCCCCAACATACACTGCAAAATGGCCTTTTGGTACATCATCAGGAAGACCCTCTTCATTGAAAGTCTGCTTCTTGCCAAAACTTGAGCACCTTTTCACAATTTGCTTTAGAACAACAGCTTGTGGTAGTTTATTGGATTTTTTGATGGCCATTATGTTGCTCTTGCACCTTCAAAGTAGAATTTTTTGTGTCTGAGAGGGTTTGGGAAGTGTGGATTATGGGGTAGAGTGGAGGGGTATTTATGGTGAGATAGCACAGTGGAAGAAAGAACCAAAGTCATGTGGGTGTGGGGACTGGTAGCAGACCAAAGTGTTTTAGGCTAAACTTGTTTATGAGGGAACGCAAGTTCCAACACCAGTGAACGTTTGTTTGCCTGCTCCTTCCCCAATAGACAACGTGGTCCACTTTTCCTCTTAACTCAAAATTTTTCCATCACTTTGTCTCCATTCACTCATCCTATTATCATGTCGGAATTTTTCACTTGCACACATTCAGTTTTCCATCTTTTCTTGCTCCTGCTGGATGCTGCAAACTCAGCATTTTCGCCAAGTAATCATAAAGGGCTAGTGCCAAAATATAGCTGCTCCTTCTTTTGTTTGTAATCTGATTCAATTCAACTGTGTTAATTACCACAAATAGAGTCTCAAACATAGTAAAAACGGCGCAAAGCAATATTAAACTGGCTAGATTTTATGCTTCAAACATGGTATTTTCGTTTTGGTATCAGTTAATTACCAAATTGTCACTTTCAGAACTAATCAGTTAATTAGGCGTGTCGCAAACACATATAAGGCGAAAATCGTTTTCAGATTGAATGAGAGCTTAAAACCATTTAACAGAGCATTCAATGGTATTGCCATTTTGGGTTCCTCGTCCCTGTAGTGTTATTTTTTACTATTTTGAAGTAATCATGTACAATCACGCTACCAAATACTGCTATTCTGAACCATGTACTTTGTTATAATAGAACAGAAGCAGTCTCTATTTAAGACGAGACTGGTACTTAAACACATGCACGTTTCACTTAGAAGGAGGAAATCGCGAGAAATATCCATGTTCAAGTTAATTTTATCAACAGCATTTGTTGTAGGAGTTTACTTATAGGTTATGAACTGAATTGGGTTGATAAAAAATATCTTCAACTTTACTTTACTTAATAAATGGGCACGATTGGATTCACTAACGTAGTGTTCCTTTGAATGGTTTGTACTGTTCAAGCGAATTTGTGAGTATGGATTTCATGCAAAGAGCATGGTCCTTTACTATGATTTGTAGTGAAATAAGATGACAGATTTGGAGATTGAAGGTTTAATCCATCCACCCAAAACTAAGGTGATTCGCGTATATTTCGTTTAACATTATTAAATTATCTCTCGTTTTATACACATTATTGCTCCTTTCCCATGTAGGTTTCTGCTGGGATGTGGTGGGAGAGAAATGAAGGAGGTGGTGGACTGTGGCGGGGATGAGGCTCGTACATGTGGTGGAGGAATGGTGGTGCATTTAGAGTATGTGCACCGGTTACATAATCGATGCGGTGTATTGCGTGTGTATGTCACCGGTTACGTAACCCATGTCTTTGTAAAGAGGAGAGTAACACCGATTACGTAACCAGTATCAATGTGTGTGTTGTTTTTTTTTTAATTATTTTTGTATAACTTTTGTTTAAAATTTAATTGTATAATTTTTTTTTTAATTTAATTGTATAATTTTTTTTTTACATTTTAAAAATTTAAATTTTTTATTTTAAAATTTCATATAATTTCAATATTTTTTTAATTCGTATTAATTATTTATAATTATTTTTATAACATCAAATTATAAAATTATTCTTTTTTTTCTATCAAGGATATTTTGGTAACTTTTTAATTCTATCTATTTTTACAATTTATTTTATCTATTACATCAATGAAATCTTTGGCTAACTTTCATAAAACTTATCTCTAAATCCACTCACTTTACCTTCTAAATCCATTCAAACAAATACAAATTCATCTACTCAAATCCACACAAATTCATCTTGACACTCTTTCTCAGAAATTCATTACTCCAAAAGAAGACACCCTAAATTAATTACGAGTTCCACACGCACTTACGTATACCAGAATAAATGCTAAAAGCCTCAAATATCAAATAAAAATTAGGTCTCGAAAGATTGAGGCATTAGTCGGTATGTTCTTACATAAAATTTTCATTTAAATGAATAACTGAATAATGCATCATCTTGTCTAACTTTTTTAGTTATTGACTTTTAATCCAATCTCATATCAACGATCACATATATTTTCTTACATGACTCTTGTATATGCATCGAAAATTTTGGTTTTAAATTTTCCTGTAATTTTTAATCTTATCAAAGATTCTTCCGTGTAAAATCAAATTCCACAAGAACCTCAAATCACAAAACAAAACATCACCATAATACCTTTTAAAGAGAAGGGAAATAGACAAAGCTAGGTTTTGATGGGTCTGAGTTTGACCTGTTTAATTGTTACATATACAAGTTTTAAGTTTATATATGATCTGTTTAAAAGTATAGTATAACAAAAATCCCTTTTATAAAAGATGATAAGCTTAATTAATCATCGAACCAACCTAAAAACATATTAGAATTTTCATTGCATACATTATTTTTTATTTTCTAATTAATAATAATATCAAATGAAATGAAATGAAATAAAATAATTTCAAAAAACAATACGTACGTCATTACAGAGACACACAAAACATAAACAAGTCTTCTTATCAAAAAAAAAATGGAGAAAAAATTTATAAGCTTAAGCAATGAAAAAGAGTAATACAATAAGAAAAAAATTCAATTAAAATATTAAATATTTGTATCCTTTTGTTGAGCATTGTGTTATTAGTAATTAGATATGACCACTCTTAAAAAATTAGAATTTAATCTTATAAGCTATTACAATTACTGAATTAAAATATAATAACTAAATTAATTCAAAAAAATTAAATTTGAAACCATTAAATACAATATTAAAATTTGAACTTTATAAATAAAAAAATTTATATTGAAAGTAATGAACTCACACTTATAATAATTTTTTTTTTAATTATACCGGATTGCATATAGAATGCGGGTAAAAATACTTATTGCATAAATAAAGTTGTCAATTTTTATAATGATATACTAATAATAATTTCCTTAGTTTGTCAGTTCATTTTACTTTAGTTTGCTTAATTTTTGTGTTATACAAATGTGATTTTGGTATTTAATAAATTAAAAATATTTATTACTTAATAGGAGGGGTGAAAATATAGTTCAATGAATCACTTCTAAATTCATTCGTTAACTCTTTCGAAATTTTAAATTTATTTTTATTACAAATTTTATTATTAGTATTAATTGTTATATATATATATATATATATATATATATATATATATATATATATATATATATATTATATAAAAACGGATTAGTCCTTTTGAATAAATAAGTTAAGTCTTTGACAAAACATAGGTTGTAGATATTTGGTAGATCGTCTGATATTTCTATTCCTTGTTCTGTTACACTACGATGTCTCAATTTAGATAAGATTTTTGTGAAAATACTTACATATAGTCAAGACAACAAAGTTTAAGAATACACAAAATCTTCGTTGTTTAATACCAAAAGAAGGTAAGAAAGGGAATATACAGATAGATATAGATATATATAGGATGGAACATAAAATTATTTAAAATGAGTAAATAAAAAGTGAAAAATAAATAAAAATTAAGATGATTTTATTTGTTATTAATAAATCGTTTGATAATTTTAATAATTTCAAAACATACATTACTTTAATAGTATAATTTATTGCATTGTCTTCTTCAGTTCTAAACCACAACTCAATTCAGCTTTCTTTAATTTTGGAAAAAAATGAAGAAAGATTGGATCTTAGCTTGAATCCAACATTTATTACTATAGATCATAAAATTATAACTGATAACTATATTATAATTATTTCTACTTAAAATTGTAATAGTTAATGAATTATACTTGGTTTACATAACTTTTTATCTAAATGTTCATGTACCTATAAACTTTTTCAAGTGTTCATATATAAATTTTGTATATATCTTCATTCAAATACGTTAACTCAATCACTAAATCCCACTCAATCTATCTGATACTGAGTTAGATTATATCTTAAATTTAATCAAACCGAACCATTTATGCAATTATATCTTTTTATGGATTAAGTATTTATTATGTTGTATACTTGAGACAAGAAAAATAAAAAATAATTTTGTACATAAAAGACGAAAGGAGTCTGAATCAATAGACTGTTGAAGTCAATTGTGATTAAAACGTGTGTTTGTTGGTAGGCCGTTATTGTTAAAGTCCCTTCAAATTGGCCTAACGAGAATGTGTTACGAAGCTTTATAATGGGCAGTGATTAGATATTACCTTTTTTTTCTTCTTATGTTAACAAAGGATTGAAACAACCATTTCATAAACCCTGCAACAAAAGTAAAGGTCTGAACGAAGAAGACAAAAACATGTTCCATCTATGAAGCTCGTCAATAACTAAATATTAATCAAGTTTCACATTATGTTTCTCAGTCAACATATCATCACGGAAACTTAAATTAATTTTTGTATTGTACTACTTTTTCTGTGTGCCAGAGGAATTAAATACAATGAAATATAAACATTTATTTTATTTCAAAAATACCTAACCATTTTTTTTTCTTTTTTCTAATATTATTGTTATTTCAATTAAATATTTTTTCGGTTTCTTTTTATATGTTTTCTAAAGTTATTTCTGCGGGATTTAAAATTAATAATAAATTTATTACATTTTATTTTACCACTTTTTCTTTCTAGTACTATAAATATATGTATACATTATTTAAAAATGTTGTAATGACTAAAGGTGATTACAATTTTAAAAAGGGTCAAATGAACATATATCACCCTCCCCTTGCCCCTTGCCCATTCAATTTCTCTATTTAATTATCTTTTGTTCTAAGTCATGAATAACTAAAAAAAGAAAGATAAAAGAAACAATATCACGTACATAGTACTATAGGATATTCGATAAAAATGGTTAGTATGTATATTACCACTCTAAATAATTTTTTAGTAAGAAAATTATGTAATTTTTTTATTAGAGATTGTGTGATTATTTATTTTTAAAATGAAAAAATATTTTTATTATTAAAGTATTAAATTTATAATTATAAATGACACAAAAAAAATTATAGAAAATTGTATTCATCTATCTAATAATATAGAAGTTGGAAAATCAAATCTCTCACTTTCGAATGAAAAACATGCGCTTGAATGTTAATATATAATTGAGATGATGTTGTGTATATATAATTTTCATTTAATGGTTTGAAATTAACATTTGTCAAATTTTAAAATAATCAAGTCATGTCAATTTTTTTCAACAATCATAATTATCAATTTGTTTTTCAGGAAAATTATTCAAATAAGGTATATAATCCTTTTATGCCAAAGGTTTATCTGATTATCATCTTATATTATATATCTTTTCATTATTAAAAAATAAGTATTTAATAAAATAATATTTATCATTTTTCCTTTTTCTTATATGTTGTGTGTCGGAAGTCTCATATATATTAAAAGATAAAATCATTTCATAATATATAAGAAAAATATAAATTTTATTTTACATATTGATTTTATGAAATTGAGTTAATTTTAAAACTCATATCTATGATGTCAACATTATGTCATAAATATGAAAGAACAATTTCAATTTTATCTTTAAATCCTTTTTTCAAATCTTTCTTCTTGGTCATGACGATAAGTCAACACTTTCAATGGTTCAACCATCCAGGACCCATTTCATTAGTAGTTAAAGAAGACATGCACATTGGCTTGAGAGGAATGGTATAACATTATTTTATTAAATTTATTTTCATGTATAATGACAATATAAAAACATTAAAGTAGAAGAATCTGATAGAAGGATAAGCCCACAGACGACCTTATCCTTGCCCATAGTTATCAATTAGAAAAAGAAATCAAAATAAGTTGGTGAGGATAAAAAGTCAAATTGAAATCTCATCAAATGTAATCACGATAAATTCCACATATAAATAGGATTTACGGAAATGGAGAAATTGGAATAAAGTACAACAAAATTTTATATAAGAAAAATGAGTGATTATTTTTTCATTTATAACTTTAATTGTGTGAATGTCTAAAATTTCATCTCAATTAATTATTCATGTTATTTAATTAATCATTGTTTTGTTGAAAGTCTTACATCTATCATAGATAAGACAATTCTATAGTACATTATGTATTTACAAGTTGATTTTGTGGAATTAAGTTTAAAATCCACTTCTAACATATTTAGTATTTAACATTTTTTATTTTAGTTATACTTATTTTTTATATAATTTTAAATATAAATTTTTGAATGATAAATAAATATAAATTATACATTTTTTTAAAATAACCTTAAGTTTAATTTAACTTTACAAAATCAATTTGTAAAATTACGTTTACACTCATTTATATATTATTATAAATTCGTTTTATTTCATATGACCTCGAGACACACACACACACACACACACACACATATATATATATATATATATATATATATATATATATATATATATATATATATATATATATATAAAAACACAAAAAATATAAAAATATATTAATAGTTGATCTGAGAGTAAATGACATGATAGATCCTACTAATAATAAATCTTACTTGAAGAGAATTTGGATGACTATGATATCATTTTAAGAAATCTTCTAACTCAATCTTACAAAATATATTTATATATTTATAAGATGAGCTTTACATATACTAATATAATGTAAACTTGTTTTATGTGAAATCTCAAACAAGACATTGTGTCCAAATTTTTGTTAAAATTAAAATATTACGTTTTATCGTCAATGCAAATGAAGTGGCTTGACAATCAATTACCCAAATATATTGAAAATTACCACAATTTTGCTCTTTTATGACAACAAATGTGTGGCATGTACCTTGCATCTGTTCCCATCACGAGAGATCTAAATATATAAATACTGATTGTTATTTTATTCGTAATTTAGTACGAAAGACGAAGCTCCGATCTCATTTTATCTATTAAATAAAAGAATAAAAATAGAATGGTGTGCGTCCCTTTTATGTCAAAACTGAACTTCCCTATTAGTTGTTTCCAAATGTTTCACAAAGTTCATAATTATAAACATCTATTATCTAATTTGAAAAGATATTAAAATAAAATATAATATATATAATCACTATTTTTGTTTTTTTTTTCAGTTTGTTAGTACATTACTATTATATACAATTATCTTTTATGTGTAAACATATATCTCTTGATGCAATAAATTCTTTTATTTTCTTTCTCCGTTGATACCTATAAAACGGAAGATAGAAAAATAAAAATATCATCACGTGAAATTATAAGGTTCGACGTGTTTAAAAGAGTAGACATTTTTAACCGATAAGCAAAAAAGAAGTAAAAAAAAATTTATTTAGAGGAAAAGAAATGAATAAAAAATAACAATTTTATTTGTTATTAATATTTTTATTTATTAACATTATTCTTATTTTTTTTAATAATTACAATAAGAAGATAAAAAATTATAAAAGAAATACACCCACGATATTATCACAAAAAAATAGAATTTTTCCCTCAATTTTGCAGTACTATGGATTATAAGAATCATTATCCCTTCTCGTTCTTTTTCTTCATCAACCTTTCCCTTTTCCATCATCTGCTCCAAACCAAAAATTAATATAAGAATCATAAATAAAAATGTTGTGATAGAGATACTATAATAATGAGAAGAAGGTATTGGGTGTTTTGATTAATGGCGACCCAATGAAATGATAAACATGTGAAGGCATGTTACTTTTGTCTCCTAAACTTCTGTAATAAGACAAATTAGGGAAGACGTTAAGGTCGCACAAACACTGAATATTGCTTTACAACCTCTTGTTTTTAATGCTCAAAGTACACACTTCAAAATTTAACCGTGAGGGATATTCCCATTATTAAGTCTTTATGTAAACTTCGCCAAAAAAATATCCACTGTCACGTCATCTAATTTAATCATAAAAGAAGTCAAAAAGTTTAATTATAAAAACAAAACATTTTTTAATTATACGTTTTTAGTTAATATATCCATAGAGCGTTAAATTTGATATCATAATAATCAATTTTCAATATCATCACTATTAAAATAGTTTTTCGTATTTAATCTAAGCACGTACTAATATTATCGTAAAAAAAATCTTAAATAATAATCAATTTTAATAAAAAAAAATAATTAATCATTATAATAACTAATTTAAATACTAATTTATAAATTAAAAATTATTAAAAATTAAAATAGTTTATAATTTGTCCACTATGATGAATTGGTTTTTAAATTAGTCACTAATATTAGTTATCAAGATTTTAACTATCAAATAAATTGGTTTCTAATGATGACCACTTTAGGAAGTAATTATTTTTGTATAGTTAAAATCGTGGTAGCTAATATTAATAGTCAATTTATAAACTATTTTAGTTACCAATAATTTTTAATTTATAAATTAGTATCTAAATTAGTTGTTATAGTAACTAATTATTTTTTGTTACTAAAATTAATTATTATATAGAGATTTTATTATAGTATATTATGTCCAATTTCTGATATATTGATCACTTACAAACATAAACAATAGTCATTTCTATATATATATATATATATATATATATATATATATATATATATATAAAAAAAGAGATTTTAAAGTTATCTTCATAAGATATAAACAAAGATTGATGAAAGTTCCATAGAGAAGTAAGATTAACTTACTAAATATATAAGTGAATTAAAATTTTATTTTATAAATCAATTTTAAAGTATAGGTTATCAAAGTCGTGGACTAGTCATGCATAAAATATATATTCAAATGTAAAGTCTATATCTGCTAAAAAAATGCTAAATTTTTCAAAAATAAATACCCACAGAATAAAATTTGTAGGTAAATTATTATTATCTACGAAAGTATATTGCGGATGAGGGTAATTTTGATGAGGGAAATAAAAGTGTAGTAATAATATATTAGTTTTTAACAAATATTTCTAGTATATTATAGTTCTGAAAAAAATATTTATAATTATATTATAGTTCTTAACAAATATTTATAATATATTAGTTCATGTGCCACAAATTATAAGTGTAATTAAAAAATTATGCATGACATAATTTTATTTGTTTGTCAGTTCTTCAGTTATTTTGTAGTGACAAAATTTAAAGATGATGCTTATGGATATTTTTTTAATAATAGACACCCAAATAATTGGCAAAATAGCTAGGGTTTACTATAAAAAAATGTACGGTTTATTTGCAAGAAATATAATATTTAAGTCAACAAAATTATATTTGGTACAATTATAACATAATTTAATTTGTTCAAGTATAGAATGAAAATGAAAAAGAAAAAAAAAGTGAAAAGTAAGGTTATTTAACTACATAAAAAGAATATCAAATTATTAGAAGTAATTCTACTTTTTTATTTATTAATTTAATAATGTAATTATTTGATTTTAGTGTAATGATTAGAAAAGTAATTGCGCTTGTCCTCGTTGAAAAACATGACAATTTTTTCTTCTGTGATTATCATTTTCTTTTTCCGAAAATAGATAAGAAATGAGACAACTTCTCACTACAATCTACGTCGTTCTCTTTCTTTGTTTGATCGGAACCAAGTGTTGAAAAATAAAAAATTAAATACAGCAATAGAGTTATTATTATTTTTCTTAATTAGAATAAATATATTACCAAATATTTCAAAACAACAATATTTATCATTGGACAAAATTAAAATACTTTTTTTGTTATTTTATTAGCAATCAAAAATATTAATCAGTATATAAAAAATAAACATTAAAACATTATAATCAATCAATTTGAAACTATTCATCAACATAAAAAAAGAAGTTAAAGTAGCTATCATAGTAAAATGAAACCCAGCAATATTCCACCAATCAACATATAACATTGCGACAGAAAGCTAACGGATGACATCATGGATTCGAAATACAAATCTCTGTTTAGTTATTAATGTAAAACTAATCGTTATTTTAAAATATTAGGTGTTAATAGGTTTAGAAAATATGTTAAAGTCCATGGAAAATTAAACATAATGCATAGAAATGGATGATGCATGAAACCATAGGATTTGAGAGTAATTAAAGAGATGGGTGCAATGTTTAACGTAAATGGGCACATGTAACCATGTGAGGCCTTCCAGTGAAAGACAAAATCAGAATACAAAGAGTAACATGAGTCATGACCATGGCTCGTTTTTCTACTTTCCGTGACCATAATCACCAATTGCTTATTGGCTCAATAAATATATATACTTTCACTCATTATTTATATTCTAATTCTGTGCTATAGTTATGATTCTTGTGTACACTCAATAAATTTCACATGGTTTAGGAATCGATGTCAAGCATAGTTTAAATATTCCTTCTTCTGTACATTCTCTAAAATACTTTTTAAAGACAAAATCATGACGGATCTGAAACGTTCCAAAATAGACAATATCTCAAAAACACAATCATTATTTCTAATGATGACTACCGGACAAACTTAATCGGAACATATTTCTTTAATTAACAAAACCTTATAACAAAAAATATTACGTTCAACAATCGTATAGTTTCCATGCACACTCAACATAATAGTCAAACTTTCTTAGTTGTAATGCCAAAGTAACAACACCAACTAGATTCCATATAAAAAATAAACTAAATAGTGAACTGTATAAATTCTGTCATTATTCTCGATTCAAATCAAATTGCTTCATTTTTCTTCTTTATTTTCTAAATGAGATTTCTTAACTAAAATTTGTGAGGAAAAAAATTTCTCCTATACCTCCCAGATATATCTTCTGTTGGAAATTTTCGCTCTTAACTATATTATTAAATAATTATTACAGAGTTTACTATTCACTCCTATGTTTATTATTTCCTTCCACTTTCTTTTATATTACTTTAAAAAAATATATACAGGAGCCCCACGTAGCATAAAAAGAATTTTCTTTTAATTTATTATTAGTATTCAATCAACTAGTTTAAAAGTTATTGATTTTTTTTTATATACTGAGAAATTGAACACAAATAATTTGCAATAAGTCACACACTATTCAACTAAATTCTCTTATAACATGATTAAACGACACAAACAAGAGTAGCCATCCACACCAGCCAAAGGCTCACGCACATGAATCCCCAATAAAACAACTATGCAAATATATATTTATAAACCATTGTTCCAAGCAATAGATTCTCTCTCTCTCTCTCTATATAAAAGAAAGTGCGACAACAATAAATTTTTTAATTAATTTTATACAAATTAACCGTGTATTCCCTTTTATTTTCTTTTCAAAGAAGATTTTCTCTAAATTTAATGTCAACATTCAGCTAATTTTTATTTATTTTTTCATTCTTTCACAAATTTTCTCTCTTTTTTTGGGTGTTTTCTCACTTTTTATTATTATATTGAACTTTTATCTTCTGTTTTGGATTTTCCTTTTAACGTATTAATGAATTTATTAAGCAAATCTTTGAATAAATTAAAAAAATGTATTTTTTTTTATAATTAACATTCACATAATAACATAATAAAAATATACGAACAAAAGTAACACATGTATTATTATACTTATATTATATATGTGTGTGTATATATATACTTATCTCCTTCTAACAGATCCAGAGATTAAGAGCATTGAAGAGAGGAAAGAAAAAGATGATGAAGGGTCAATGCATGCCCCGTTTGAAAAGCAACTCCTGCAAGAACAAAGCACCATCTCCAATGACCTTATTAGAGCGTTTCAGAGAAGCAGTGTTCCGCTTAATGATGCTATCTGCACTTTCAAAGGCTAACACCAACCACCGTGGCTCCGGCGACGGCGAACGCCAGCACCGCCGTTGCAGCCCCCATGACCCTCACCACAGTGAAGCCGTAGCAGATTGCATCGAGTTCATTAAGAAAAAGGCTGCCACCGACACCTGTTAATCAAAACCCTCACTGATAGTGTTTTATTGCCTTGTAGTTTCGATCACTGTCATGTCATGTAACAACATTAAAAATACTAGTTCCATCTTCTTTATTTTCTTTGTTCCAATTCTCTTCCCCCCCTTTTTTTTCTCTGTAATTTGATGTGATGGATTTGTAATATTTGGCTCCACTGATGTATGTACCAGGGTGTGAGACGTGGACGGAGAATTCGGGATTTTTATGCGTTTTTGTGAAGTTGAATTAAGCAATGTGTAGATAACAATACATTTTGTTCATTAATTGTGTTTGTTTTGTTTTTTCCTATGTGTTTGGTTTTCGTTTGTGAAAGGTTGTTCGTAGGAAGTGGACAAAGTGGTAGATGCAGAATTAATGCGCATGCATGTCTTCTGGTTTTGAATTAATGGGCCAACCATTTTCCGGTGTGTCCCCTTAAGCGATGGTGAATTAGAATTTTTTGCCGGTATGTGATTTCCACCCCATTGATTCAAGAATATTGAAGGCACTACCAATCATTATTATTCTCCTTTTTTTTTTTTACTTGAATATTATAATCATTCTTGTTCTTCAGATGACGTTTTTTTTTATCGATATAATGATGCTCTCACCATTCATGTCAAAGAACCGGTAATAAAAAAATTATAAAAAAAACATGGCTTAGAAATCATGATGAGACTGAAACTCACATTAGAGATATATATTATCATTTTTAAAACTTTGATTCTTTAACTAGTGTTGTAAGGACATCAATAGCACCTGCTAGTAAGAATTTTCTTTATATATAATACATATTTTCTTTTCCAAAGGCCAACTTTTCATCATATATGGCCCTATATTATTATAACTTAATATGTATTTTACTATTCATTTATAATACTTTTATTCATTCATCTATATGTATTTCACTCAATTGGTGAAAAATTAATTTCTCCAAATACGTATACTATCATGTGCTAAAAAGTTTTATACATATCAATGTTAGAAGTTTGTACTCGCAATAACCTTTTATTATGTTTTATAAATGATAACTCATGCGATTAATAGTTGGTTATATACTTATCCTTGGCATTGAAAAAACACTTAAATTAATTTCGGATTGTTTTAATGAATGGCTATTTCTTCAGCAATTATGTACTTCTATTGTGTTTGGGTCGTGGTTAATAAAAAAGAAATCTATTAAGATGAAATAAGGAAAAGAAAAATTATCCTGTTATATATGAGCAGATAATTGTTGTAATATACAATATTGGCTACAATATAAATTAATTTAACATTTATTATGATATGTCGGGCCAATGAGTGTAAAGCCCGTGTTGTGATGGTTTGTGCGAAATAAAGCCCATCAAGTTACTGTTGCTGATTTTATGGGCAAGGATTCCCTGTAAGGGACACATTAGGATAATGTGTCTGTGTGTTGTTTTTGGTAGCTGGACAAAAATGTGTTCATTTTTATAATTTTTGATCCATGGTGGACAACGTGTTTTTGAAGCAGTAAGCAAGAAGTGTGAGAAACGGAGAAGCACCCACGTAGGAGTTGGAGAAATGATCATAGTTTTGAGGAATTTAATTATGAACAGAAACAGACATTAAGGTTGTACTTATTTTCCCATTGTTTGGGGACAACATCAGACTCTGGGATTCAGTATCGTTGAGTAAACAGCCACCACCAATGTGTATCCAACTTCCAAAAGTACAATTCAAATTATTTCCTCAATAAGTTTTTTAATTTATTTGCGATATACTGATGATAGTGTGTTGTCAAATTATTCTTCAATAATATATTATTGAAACTAAAAGATTTTTTTTTTCTAGGAATTCCTTATGATAATATTTAATCTTCAAAATTTTTAAGTGAATCTGCGATTAGATCAACCTAGTTTTAATCAAATATGTTCCATAGGTCAGTCATACTGCATTAATAAACTCTAATCTTTAAATTAATATCAAAATCATTTTTTTTTGTTAAAATCAAAGTAAATGTGAATTGTTTTCTCATTCAACAACTCAAATATTTTATAACAATATTCATGTATAAATAGGCATAGCAAGAAAACAATAAATTAGAGTATGCAAGAAGTAGATTCTAAAAGTAAAAAATAGACTCTATAGTATTGTTTAAGCGTCCAAACAGACTACGATGCAAAACTCAAGAATACTATAGAGTCAGTCATTTGTAGACGCTATGTAAATGCTATAGAGTTAGTCATACGTAGATACTGTATAGTTGACCATATATAGACGCTATAGAGTCAACCATACATAGATGTTATAACGTGGAGTTAGTTGTCTCTAGATGCAATACTATAGTGTGGGCTTATCTCGTACTAATTTTAAATTACTTTTGAGGTAGTGGCCTAGCTGATGCTAAGGCCGACACAGGACATGTTTGATGATTTTGCATGTTTTATACATTCTATCACAATTCTTCCCAACTTTAATCAGAATTACTCTTAACTTCAAAAGTGAGATTTGAACATCAAATTACAATAACATTGGAGTTGAAAATATATCGATAAAGCAAATATGTGTTGCAAAAGTGGTTGTGATTATATTAGTCCATAATTTTATTACAAAAGCAACAAAGGCAAACAAAATTTATAAGACACAACAAATGCAAAATATACACATGACAAAAGGCCAATATTTCTACAAGTTTTAGATTTGCTAAAATAACCAACTCTCCTTAAGTCTTCAACTCTCATAATAGAACCTTCACCACCAACCAACAAACATACTCACAAACAACTTCAACCTTACCCATTAACAAAGTAGTAGTCAGCCAATGAGAGGTTATTAGTTTACATTCATAAAAAATGACTACGCCAACCAATCAGGATTTGATCACTTACCAGTTGGTGCAGGAAATGACCCACCCAATCGTCTTTCAACCCTCTCAATCGCTCATTCCACTGAACTTCCAATTGTTTGCATCTTAGGAACTTCTCCCAACTCAACAAACAGATGGAGAATAAAAAATGAATAGGCAAAAGCTCACACAGAGGTTCATAAGTGTGAGGAGGCGAAAGGTTGATGGGGAAAAAGAAATTTGTTGAAAGCTATTCCATCATATTTTTGTAGTGAGAGATTTGTTGATATTTTGCACTCATATATTTTTTCGTTGAGGTGTTATGATAATTTCGATTTATAAGTTAACTAAAACAAGAAAGTAGATATTCTTTAACCATATATATTATTAAGAAAGGAAGAAAAAGAAAAGAAACTCTAAATTGAGTAAAAAAACTATATTGACGTTAATGCCATAATGTTTTGTAACATAAGAAGATATTATCGTATGATGTACATGACCGTGGACACAAAGCTTTGTCACACAAAAATTATATTAGAGGCAAACTTATTGTTACAAATATTACCTAAGAATCTAACTTGCTCATCTGTTCTTTGAATTACCAGAACTAGGTTTAATGATGTTTATACAATATACAGATGGATCTTACAAACAACCACATATGTATAGAAACTTTGATGGAAAACATGTTGTATCAAATCATAAATTTCAGATCCATGATGTAGAAACAAATATATTCAAGAGAATGTTAATATCATAATTAAATTTCAGTATTGATGAAAAATTAAGAAATGAGAAAGGCTAATTATCATCAGAATTAAAAAAAAAAAAATCTTCCACAATTTTTTATTCTTAAACTATCATACACTAGCAAAAATGATTTATGGACACACAAAAAAGTTACTTTAACACTTAATATATACTTAGAAGAAGAACAAAATTGATAACTTTATAAATTATGTGATGTGATAAGAATGGAGAGAGAGAGAGAAAAAAAAAACAAATGTATAATAGACATAAACAAAATCAAGATATATGATATATGTGTATCATATGTCATGTGAAAAAAGTCAGAAAAGAAACACACATAAAATAGTTTATTCAATTTTCTATTATAGAGCGCAAAGTGCTTGTAAAATTAAAGTGTGAAAATATCATATTTAAGTTTTTTATAGAAACCAAATTATTTGAACTAGTATTTTAATCAGATCTCTTAAACTAAAATACGACATGAGTGTGCCATCTTAATTCTAATGTTAGTTTATAATGGCTGAACATTAGGGTTTAAACTTTTTAAAGTTGGAACTATTTGCACTAATGTAAATCAACATTCTTTACAATATCTATATATGAATAATGCTATTTTTTTAAAAATCTATTGAAACATTGAATATTTGTTTTCAGTCGACGGAATACTATCAATTGTGTTTAAAGACTGAATAAGTTTGGTCAAGTTGATGATGACACTTGATATCTACTATGGGGAATAAGCAGATATTACTACAGTTGGGTGGTGATGGAAATGGAATAAATTGTTGAAAGGGCATGCAGCAGAAAAGTGATGGAAATGTACCATTTATTATTAAACATCCAAGAACATTAGAAATCACTCAAATATGTTCCTTTTGGGTGGTTATATGATTATTAAAAAGTAATTTCATTGTTAATTTTGAAAGTAGAGAAAAATAAAAAAAAATGGAAAAGAATCTTAAATAGAAAATGAAAAGAAAATGAAATGCGGCATTTTGGAAGTGGGTTCAAACTTCAAAATATATACTCTCGTAGTTGCAGGGTGGTAGTTTGCAGAGTCCATGGTTTCTCAAACTCATGATATGCAAAATAAAGTGTTATTGTTATTATTATGGTGCAATTTGGTGGTGGTATGATATGAGTATGAATGTGTGTCATGTCATGTACATAGATAGCTAACGCCATAAAATGGTCAGAGAAAGATAAAGCTGAAGCATAAGATAAAGAGAGAGGTACAACTTGCCAGTGACTTAAGACCACAACACTGCCCAACCAGGATAGGGATTCAGTGGTCCCTACAAGCGCAAACAGTACTATGCACAATCACGCGCCCCAAATAAACCGTGTACACACCAAACCTTCTCTTGGACTCCTACTTAGACAAGGTAAAAATTGAAAATGATTATGTTTAATAAAAAATTATATAATTTATATAATATGATCAAATATTATATATATATATATATGATAATTTTTTTTTGCATAAGAATCATTCTTTCGATAAGCTGAACGAATTTAATTTTGTAATAATTCTTGAAACAAAGTTCAACCTCACATTAAGGTGAATGATGTAATTTGATATATTTAATAATTTCTGGTACAAAGATTAAGTATGCATTAAGGCAAATAAATTTAATTTGATATATGTAATAACTCTTGTTACGAAGAGTGAACCCTATTCAAAAGCAAATGGATTTAGTTCAATATATGTAATAATTCCTAACATGAAGACCAACTCTACTAAAACAAATTAATTTAATCTAATATATGTAATATTTCTTGGCATGAAGACCAATCACGTATAAGGTAAATAGATTTAACCTAATATGTGTAATAATTCTTATCACAGACCAACCTCGCACTCACAGAATAAATTTAATCTGATATATATTTTATAGTACAAAGATCAATCCCGCACTATAGTGAATAAATTTAATACGATATATAGAATATTTCTTGAAAGTCAACCCCGCTCTAAAACAAATGGATACAATTCGATATATATAATACTTTCTAACACGAAGGCCAACTTCGCACTAAGGCGGTCAGATTTCATCCTATATATGTATTTAGTCCTTGCACGAAGGTCAATCTCACAATAAGGCAAACATAATTAATTCAAAATATTACCGGTAAAGGTTAATCCTGCACTAAATCTAAAAAATTTAGTTTGATATATATAATAACTTTTGACACAACAGTCAACCCCGATCAATGAATTTTATCTTATATAAGTAATAATTCCTAACACTAAGGCTAACTTTTCACTAAGACGAACATGCGTTATCTTATATATGTAATATTTTCTTGTACAAAGGTCAACCCCACACTAACGCCAATGAATTTAATCCAATATATTTCTGTCACGAATGTCAATCTCGCACTAAAGTGAACAAATTTAAACCAATATATAAAATAATTTTTGGCATGAAGACTAATCATGTACTAAGGTGATCAAATTTAATTTGATATATGTAATATTTCGCACTATGATGAACGAATTTAATCTGATATATGTAATATTTCTTGGCACTAAGGCTAACCTCGCACTAAGACGAATAAATTTAATCACGTATATGTAATAATTTCTAGCATGAAAGCTAACCCTGCACTAAGCCAAATATATTTAACTCAATATATGTAATAATTCCTGGCATGAAGGTGAACTTCGCAGTGGGGCGCAAAAATTTAAGTCGATATATGTAATATTTGTTGGCACGTAGACTAAACCGGCACTAAAGCAAATAAATTTAATCTGATATCAATGTAATATTTTCTAACACGAAACAAACAAACTTAATTCGATATATTTAATATTTTCTTGCACGAAAGTCAACCTCATACTAAGGTGAACAGATTTAATTTAATATATGTAATATTTTTCTTGCATTAATCAACCTGCACTAAAACAAACAGATTTAATCTGACATATGTAATATTTTCTAACCCAAAGGTGAATCCCGTACTAAAATGAATGAATTTAATCTGATATATATAATATTTTGGTACAAAGGTCGCGCACTAAAGTAGACAAATTTATTTCGATATATGTAATAATTGTTGTGTAAGCTGAAATAGAAGTTAGACCGAAAACAATTAATTTTTAAAATATCTCTCCCTCTTTATTCTTAAATTCTAAATACAAACGATATTTTCGTATTCTGCTTATTTATTGTTTAAATATAATGATTAAAACTCTTGGAACCTTAAATACGTATAATATGTTCATTTTTCCTCTAATGAATTTTCATCATAGGTAAATACATAAACTATAGAGTAACACTGTGCAAAGTAGTTTATGTTCATTGCTAAACAAGAAATTCTAAGAAACATCATTTGTCAGGAGAAAAATATAGTTTCTCACTGTAACATTAATAAGAAATATTGTAAAAATATAGAGTTATGTGCTCGATAATGTATATCCTACTATAATATTTCTAGAAAACACACATATGAAAAAAAAGTAAGAAAGGCAATAACTAATTTGTACCAATAATGTTAAGGAAGTTTTTGTAATTACTTTATATTTTTATCACTGGTATTTTTTTTAATGTCTTCCTTCTTCAGTGTTGTTCATATAAACCAGTTGTGTAAAAAATATTTCCACCGAATACAATCATCAAATCAGCTTTATTCGTTTTTTCATATATTGTAGTTACTTAATTATAAATATAAATAATGTTATTGTTTGGAATCTATAATTTTTCAGATTTGTGAAAAGAACAAACTGTTTAGGTTACTTATATGCATACACTCGAATCTATTGTTCATATTTTAATTCATATTCTTTTTGACAAACTATAATATTTTGATGATAAAAAGAATCACATTAATTCAAATTCAATGTGAAAATTGAGAAAACAATAGGAATAAAACTTCCAATCGATAAAGAAATCCAATTTTTCATCAACGTTGTATTTGTTTCTGTTCAAATTTTATAGTTACCTGAACATGCTACTTTCTGTAGAATAAACGAGGACAACGTTCTATTAACCCCAACAAATGTGTTATATTGAAGTTGGGGAAGATGAAGAAATTAATACTGTGAACAAGGCAATATTTGTTGCTTCAAGAGCAAAACAATTGAGTAATGAGGAACGTTAAAAACAATGATACTTAAGTCATTATTGCATCATTTATTCATAAAAAATCTCAGGATTCAAGGTCAAAGTACATGACAATATGGTGAGAGTCTATAGCTGCATGCATGTGATTAAGTATTGTTCTTAGTTTTATGTTTGTTTTATGTATGGTCAGTTTCAGATAAGCTTATCTTCCATCATCACTATTATTAATTATTGTTGTTCAAAAGCCAATCATTTCAATTAGCAAATTAATGAAAGAATGTTTGGGAAGATGGACAAAATAAGATAACTATGATTAATTAGTCAGTGTCAGTCCATTAAGTTCCCTGCTCATGACATGTGTCAGTTTGGGAACTGCTCACTGAACACAATTAGAGATCATTACATTTGTCCACTCATTAAACATAAAACATAACTGACTAAACAGCCACACAGACATTAATAACTACAGTTAATCTTAACATGATAACTAATCAGGAAATGTTATCATCTTCTTATAATTATAATAATTACTAAGTTGAGTTGAGTTGAGTGTGTACATATATATGATACTTAAGCTAAATCTGGAGATCTGCGAGTGTAGGAATTGAGACTGAGCTCCAAAGAAGCACGAGAACCATTCTTGAAGCCGTCTTCAGAATGATACCAGCCGTTTCCATCGTAGTTGTAAGAGTTATTAGACTTGAGGTTGCAATAGCCATGAATGTCCTCACCGTGCATAGGAAATAAAGGAAGAGTTTCAATCTCAGCAGCACCATCCTCTTCTTGTTCTTCTTCTTCCAGGGTTTCTTCAGTTGGCCTTATTTTGCCAAAGAAGTTGGCATAGGGTGAGGAATAAGGATCCACGCCAACCCATCCCAAGTTGTGGTTTATTCCAACATGGCCACTGCTACCCCCAGCAGATATTGAACAGTCCTGAAAAAAACTATAATGGTTCAAAACAAATGAAGAATTAACAAACACTTAGAGCACTTAGTTTAGCTCTTTGTGCAAAACATTTCTCTAAATCAGGTAACTAGTTATGAGCTGGTGAGGTACTGTTTGAACTTTGAATGCTGTAAGTTCCTGGCTTCAACAGAAATGTAGCTTTTATTTCATGAAAATGTTTTTGCCTTGTCGTTTTAGAAGATTGAAGAGATGAGTGGGGTAGGTTCTTCCTTTAATGGAACTTTCCATTTTAATGCATCATGTGCAATGATGAACAAGGGTAGGAGGGTAAAAAATACAGAAAGTTCATGAGGGTAATATGTAAAATCCAAAGTTTTATAACTTACCCTAAAACTTTTCTCCATGGGAACAGAACCATAGCCGTAATTCCCCATCTGGGCGACAGTAATCATCTCAACGGAAGAAGATGATGCAGAAGAGATCCCTGTGGAAGAAATGTTAGAATAGTGGGTATGAATAGGAGGATCATGATCAGGTTTCCAAGGAGCAGCATTAGTTGGGGCAGGAGGTCTTTGCATGGGGACATTATCAGAAGTGAACCTTTTCTTCTGCCTTTCTCGAGCTTTGTGGTTCTGGAACCAATAAAAGACATTCTTGCCTTCAATCTTACCGTACTGCCTCAGCCTAGCAGAGATCCTCTGAATCTGTTCTGCACTTGGAGATCTAATTCCATTGTTGTAGTAAAGGTCCTTCAATATTCTTATCTGGTCGGTGGTGGGAGTCCACCGTGTACTACTTTGCCTGCTCAGAAAGCCCCCTTTTCCACTGCCACCCTCCTCGTTTGGTTGGCTCCCTTGTGGTTGTTGAGGTTCCATCATGGAGTACTGGAAACAAAACAAAACAAAGGGAACCGAACAAAGAACAAAGAACAAAAAACAATGTTGTTTGTTGTTGTTGTTGGATAGAGAGGTAGGTGAAGTGAGGAGGGAGAGTGCATGAATAGAATGGGATGGAATTGGAATGAAGATGATATGAAGTTATTATAATAGGTGTGAGATAATAGATGAGGAGGCACAGGAGGCACAGGCACATAGTACATGGAGTGATAAAGAGAGAAAATCAGAAAAAATATCTGGGAGATAAGGACTGAGGTTGACAGAGTGGTGTTCATAAAAAGGGAAGGGACAAAAGAGAGCTTAGAAAGTGAGGGTACTATCAGGAATTACTTGGACGAAAAGGCATGACCAGGTATAATGAAATACAGAAAAAGGTAGAAAAATATGAAATGATATATTGGATGGAAGGAAAGCAAAAAAGTAGAAAAGTAGATGTTCTGAATGAAAGAATGAATGAATGGCAATGGAATGGAATGGAATGATGCGGGTTGTCATTTGGGAGTTCAATAGGTTCTTCTTTTCATGGAGAGAGATATCACAAAATGGCCCCTACCCACATTTTTATATACTATGTACAAAACTCTACTCTAAACCTATCAAGATATTTTGTACTTCTATCAACATCTACATAAATAAATATATTTTAATCATTATTCAAATTAATTGTTAATTATAAACTTTAACATCAAATTCTATTTATAATGTTTATTACTAACTTTCTATATCCTTCTTATATAAATTCAAAATTATAGGTTTTACCAAAAAATAAGACAAAATGTATAGATTTTTTTTTCTTTTAAATGTGTAGTTTTGTAAATGTAAAAAAAAACTTGGTTTAATATTATTATTATTTAATTTTATAAATAAAATATTTATATAAAATTTAATAAATATATTAATTTTTTTTTCTTAAAAGTATATTCTTAAATAGTAAGTGGATATTTTAATATTTTTTATAAAGTAAATTATGTAAAATCATATTCTATATTTTAAAAACTCCTATGCGTTTACATGTTTTGAATTTAATAATATTAAATTCTTTTAGAAGTCTATTATAATTCTTGATTTAGAATTTGACAAAAAAAAAAGTTGTTTTAATAATTTTAATTGAGAAACACTTCCAATACATTTTTTTTATTTTCTTTTAGTGTTTATAGTCATACACATATGAAACTAAATCTAATGCATCTTTTAACTACTTGAATATATCGTTTTATAGTGAGAAATGTTGTAAGTTACCGAGATATTATGTACTTATAAGAACAAGCATGTTATGTACATTATGTTCATGTTTGTGGACATGGAGGGAGTGCAAAAATGTATTTCTCAACTTCTCATCATTCCCAACCAATACATAAAAATTTTCTGTTTTTCATTTTTGCTTTTTATAATTTTCATAAACTCATATGAGAAGTAGAAGTTTTGAAGTTGTACTTGTGAAGTAGACGATGCGTGTGCAATGAAGACTATACCCTATGTGACAAAGATTTTCAAAATATACAGTGTTGAGAGAAAAGGGATATCCTAAAAGCTCTTTTCTAATTCTTTCTTCGCATGCCTGCACTTTCAACACAACAGCAGTCACCAAAAACAGAAAAATAAAGTAAAACCCTTCTTCTCAAACTCTGTTTTGGTTATATGTACCTTTCAACTTATTAATCCTCAACCACACACAAAATTCATTTTCTTCTGCAACATTGCAGATTTCTAGAACTACTTTCACTCTCCATTAAATTAATAAATAAAATAAAATAAATTATCCACAACACAACACAGTTGATGTCCATAATCTTATGTACTGATGAACTGGGTCATGTCATGCCATGTGGGTGCGTACATATGCTTCTCTTGGGACATTATAGTTATACATATGTAACTCCAAAGTTCAAAAAAAAAAAATTATGTATATATATATATATAGGGAAATGAAAAGAGAAGAAGTGGACAGTGCTTTTTGGGTTCCCTCTCGTGCATATAACTCTACAGTAAAATAGTACCATTGTACAAGTTTTACATAAAAACGAACCAATCAGGGAAACTAGTGTGGATGGAACTATTCAATCTTTCCTTTCTGAACTCATTCTGTTGTAACAGTCTGGTTCATTTGATGTTTGATACAAAACAAAAACATTGGAAACAATATACTACTGATTTGAACCTTATTCAATCCTTGGTGTACGTGTCTCTATGTTTCAACTTTTTCAGATTGCATAATTTGCTTGATTTTGACACCGCCATCATGAGATTTGGCTTTCCTTATCATGCATTTACATGGCAATCTCTCTCACGCACACACACACTTTGTTCTTCTTTCTTCTTCATTTTATTTTTAAATGGTCACTCACATTTTCTTGTTCTCTTTGATTTAGATTTAGCAGCAACACTTGATTTTCCAAGCCACTCTCTCTCTCTCTCCTCCAAAATCCTGAAACTGCTTACCTCATAAGCTAGAGAGAGCTCACAGCCGCAGTGGTACACACCCTAGTCTTACGGGTAATCATCTTCTTTTGCACTAATTTTCTACCCGAATCTCCAAACATACATCACAAAGATCTCTCTCTTTAGCCTTCTACTTCTACTACTGCTCTCATTTTCTTTTTGCTTTTCTTCTTTCCTTATTACACACACTCACTTTGCAACCATATAGAGTAAACTCCTACTCACACAACCCTTTTCATTTTCTTCCTATATATTCTCCACCATCAACATTCAAATCCCCACGTAATATTTTCTCAAGCTTCTGTAGGAAATAGTTGCTTTCATAAATGCTGGTTTTTTGTGATATGATTTTGGTTCTGCAAACAAACAAAGCATCTCCTGCTATGCTATGCTATGCTATACTCAGTAAAAACTACATGTCTAAGATTCAACATTTGAGTTTAAGAAATCAACATAAAATCTTTCAAAGTAAACTGGACTAGTAAAAGAAACCAAGCACTTTCCCACCAACATTCTTCCTCCTATAAGTTTCTTCACGATCCATGATGCCAGCAGCAGAGGTAGTGAACACGATATACCCAAACTGTCTTACCTAAACCCACATTTCTTCAGTCTATCATTCAATTCAACAATTTTCTCAATACACCATGTATAAGTTAACTAAATATATCACGAAATACAATCCTGTTATATGCTTTTACATCACCATACGGATTTTATAATCACTTTGGAGGATATTTAATTACAAGAGAACTACTTATGGACTAGAGTGGAAAAAATTATTCAAATCAATATGTAAATTCTTAAGATGTGCGTATAATTATTTATAAAAGTTGTGGTAATTATATTTGATAAGGTTTGCTTCCACACAACCAGGTATATGTATGAGAACCAAATGAAGATTTTTTATTTTCATGGGCAAAGTTTAAGGCATTATAAATTCTCACAGAGAGAATTTATATAAATTAAATTATGCAAAAATTAATTTTAAGTTATTAAAAAATCATTTCATTTTTCTTCTTATTTTTACCTGTTAAAAATATTTATAAAAAAATGAACTTTAGAAGTTGATAAAAATATCATGATAGATATTTAGGTTTGCCCAGTGAAATTTGAAGTTATAGATCCTATGATATTGTTCATAAATAAAAATGCCGACTATGAAATAAATGAAGATTAGAAAGAGATGTAATTAATAATATATGTCAAAACATACTATCAACCTTTTAGGTTGGTTTAGAAAAAAGGAAAAATAAGTGAGGTTATTTTTTTTAGATCGTTATTGATTGTATAAAAAGTTAAAGATTTATTTTTTTTCAATAAAATGGTAGAAAAAATAAAATGTGAGATTACTTTTTTATATTGTTATTGGTTGTATAAAAAGTTAAAGATTTACTCTCTTTTTTTTCAATAAAATGGCTATAACAGCACAGAGCTTATTCTTTGTCACCTATCCACCAACTAATTGTATATTTAGCTCAATTGTATATAATATAGTATCTAAATTTTAACTAGGTTTTTTATTAAGATTGTTTAGTCAGCTTAAAATTCCTTTCCTAAATTAAAATGTGTGATCCCTAAAAATAGTCTCTATTATCTAATTAGGTGATAAGTTGAAGTTTAGACAATTTCATAAACTGTAATTACCTTAATATGTTGTTAGCATTTGTAAACACTTGACATCATGAATGGACCCATGCGCGTGGGCTTTCTTCTTGTACTAAGTTTTTATTCTTTTTTCTGTGAATATTAATTAGATGTTATTTATTTTATAACATCCTCTGCAGATTCCTTTTCCGATTGATGAAAACATTGAAAAGTCTAGTCATGTATCAGATTTTCAGACATTCATCGAGCTGAATTTTCAATTGTTGCCCCCGAGACATACTTGCTTGCAATGCATCATTACATTCTCCCTAATTGTTACAATTAATTATTCTTCACTACTTATAGGTATTATTAAAATCATTCCAAATTTATTTTATTTAATATTTGTTATTACTGTATTATATATTCTCAGACTGTCCGTTAATATTTAGTTACATTTTTACTATAATATGTATATATTTTAAGGTAAGAAGATGTAATATATATATATATATATATATATGAGTTTGAATTTTATTTTATAAAATCGAATTGATAAAATTGAGTTAAATTTAGAATTTTTTTTTAATTATTAATTTAGAATTTAACTCAATAAATTTAGAATTTATCGAGCTAATTTTTTTTCTTATTGGGGATGCCTTTCACTAAGACAAATTTCTCTTATATTTTGTATGAAAAAAAAACTTAAATGATAATACGAATAATTAAAAAAATGATAAAGTAAAATGTTATTTAAACAAAATAAGTGTTTGATTTTAACGTATTACTATAATTTTTTTTCACAATAAATTAGTTAGAAATCTTTTTATGTATGGTTTTTAAAATGATTATGAGAAATAATATTTTTTTACCCTATACATACTTTCAAGTTATTCTAATAAAAATTATAGTGTAGTTTAACTTATAATATATTAAACATATCAGGTAAGTAGATTCAGAAGCTGTTGCATTTCATAAATGAGGCTACCATGGGACAAATCAAATCCACAACTGATGGACCTCCCAAATGCATAAAAAGCCCATTCAAATGACTAACGTATCATGATTAACTTTTGTTTTGAAATAAACGATAATAGTGTTAAACCTCGTTATCCAAAACAAATATTTAATGAAAAGAGTTAAATATATTTTTGGTCTCTTAATTTTTAGTGAATTTTAAAATTAGTTTATTTTAAAATTTTGGATCAATTTAGTCTTTCATTTACCGAAATATGTGGATTTAGTCATTTTAATCCAATTTTGTTAGGTTTATTTGATGTTTCGTACGCATTTCAAGATTGTATTTAAGTTGTTTATACTGTTTGACATATTTTTCTTTTAATGTGAAGTCAAATACTATTATGAAACGCGTTTAAAATGTCAAATAAATTTAACAACATTTTATTAAAAATACTAAATCCACATATTTTGAAAAATGAATGACTAAATTAGTTAAATGTTTCGAAATTGACTAATTTCAAAATTCATTGAAAGTTAAAGAACCAAAATCATATTTAACCCTAAGAAAAATAATAAAAATTATTTCTATTTTATATTAATAGAAAACTTAACATTTTTTCAAGTAAGCACATCATTAATTAGAAAAAGTAAATAAACAACACAAAATTAAAAGATATAAAATTTTTGAATACTCATTGTATAGAAAATATGATTAAAAAAGCTTAACTGAATCAAAATATTACTGATAATATTTCAACTTATAAAAAATAATATAGCAAAAAGTCTAAAACGATTTTTGTAATGGATGAAAGTCATACCACAATGGGCCTCAACATATACTTCCATTCTTTTCAATCGACTTAGATCTTAAAAAAGCATCCACCCAGTTTTCATTCAACAAGAAGGAAAATACAGATAACTTTTCGATGCTTCTATAGATAAAAGAATGGTGGGAGTGAAAAAAAAAAGGTAAGAAAAAATTGTTAATAACAAAAAGCAAAAAAGAAAGTATATTTCCTATAATTGTTTGTATAATAAAAAAACACAATTAAGTTGTCATAATATACATTTTTTATGCTATTTTTTTTTCAAGATTAAAAGATAATCATGTTTCTCATGTATTGATTTTCATTAAATTTGGTTTTATTGAGTAAATACAATGGAACGTGAGAAAAAGGTTAAAAGGAAATTATTCATTAAAAACAAAGAGGTTACTACTCATGGTGAAAAAAAATGACTTTGAATTTTATGATAGGTTTTTTGGTTTTGCTTTCAAAACATATTAAATAATACTAATTTCGATATTTTAAAATATATTAAAAAAATTATAATATTTTAATATCAATATATTTTTAATGTTAGAAAAAGATATTACTAAAAAAATCTGTTAAAAAATGTTGGACTTGAATACGATGCATAATTGTGTAGAATGAATATTTACATTTATGAGGCTAAATATTTTATTTTTAAGCATTAGAAGCATCTTCAAATTTTAGAGAGAATTATGTGATGAATAAATAATGTAAAGTTTGTTCGCTAAGCAAAGCAGAGGCAAGGAACCAATGTTTTGGTGTAGTTAGCTTTTAGCTATCAAAACTACTTTATGATTAAGCCTTGACGTTACGTACTATTTTTTTTAAAAGATGTAGCACTTGGAAAACTATTTTTGTTTATAATATTCGAATAATTACTTTTAAATTTTAAACTTAGCTCATTTTATAAATAAGAAAATACATTATTATAGACTAAAAACATGATAAAGGTATAAAATTTAAAATACATCATGGATAAGTTATTATCCATAATGTCGTATTAATTTTATAAAATTTTTAATAATTATTATTGTTTAGTATGAAATAAGTTATTATAAATCAATAAAATAATAGTTAAAAAGATTAAGAAACATCGTATACTAAAATTTATCATCCAATTTACTTTCATTTTAAGGAAGTAAGAAAAACAAAACATTTTCAAAGGTAAAGCAGCAAACTGTTGCGGACAGCAGATTCTGGTTCTCATCGCGTTTCTTTTTCGTTTTCATGTAAGTGAGAGGAAGACTTGGTGAGAACACGATCCAACTCAGACCTGTAATATTCATTCCACTCAACCGATCCTCACTTTTTCCTCTCAAAGAAGGTGCTCCTCTTACCTTCTTATTTGCTTGATTGTTTTCTTCTACTTTTATCCCCTTTTACCAGATTCCACAATTGTAATCACTTTTGTTATCTTTAAGCATGCAATTTCCTGTTTTGCTCTTTTTAGGGGATATTCGGTCTCAACTTTGTTCCTTTGGTTATGGGTTGGGGTAAAAATTTGATTTTTTTCCCCCTTCCACTATAAGATCTGTTTAGAGAAAGGGGTGAGATCTTTTGTTTTTTGAAATACGTATGGATTCTTTTCCTACCATGAGATTGTTCAGAGTTTTGTTTTCTTAGTTCATTTTGTTTGGTTAACAATTCGACGTGCTGCTTTGATCCTGGGCGGTGCTTGTGTTGCTCACCAAACTATGCTGAATTGACTACAGCTTAAAATCCAAGCTTTAGTTAATTTTAAGTAAAAAGGAGAGAGAGAGAGAGAGAGAGAGTGGCAAATGTTTTTCGAGGTTAGAGCTCACAGGAGTTAACAGCTGGTTGTGTTAAGGTTAATTGTGTTTTTCCGGCTGCTTTATAGTGTCAGAAACACTTTTTTATTTTATTTGTCTGTTAATTATTATTTTTTTCCCGCTTGAAGGTTTTCTCTGTCAGAGAGATCTAGCTTGAAAAGTAATGGTAGTGTTTCTTTGTCCAAAAACATGGGTTGAGTTAACTGTTTGTCTGTTCTGTAAGTTGAAGACATAAACCATTGCAAACCAGTTAATGCGTGACGTAGAAGTGTGATTCCAAGAGGTTTGTCTTTTATTTGGATTACAATATTTTAGTACTTCTAGTTGGTATAGATAGGTGGATGCTATTAACTTTCTGAAGCTTCAAACAAGCAAAGTATATAGATTTTGTGCTTCTTGTTGCTTTCCCGGAGACATTATTTTTAAACATGTTAAAGTTCTTGGGCGTATTCCTGGTACTTGTGTTTGAAATGAGGACACTGGCCGACATGTATCTTAATAAAGCACAATTGGATTTACCTTTGTTTGCTTTGTTTTAATATGTGTTTGAACTTGCTGTGCTGCATCCTTCTAGTTATATAATCACTTTAAGATAACTGATAGTATCTTCCAGATTACTCTTTGGTGGAGCTTTGCCAAAGGTTTCATACGATGAAATATTGGCCTTTGTTAGCTTATTTGTATCACAATACATATCCTCCATGTATATTGTGCTCTTGACATTTCTGTGAAACATTGAACAGGGCATGGCAACAGATGAAAATGCTGACCTGTTAGATGTGAAGTCCGAGATGAGTGAATCACATGAAACATGGAAGCAAGAGATTTCAGGAAGCCAATCCGAAGTAGATGTATTGCAGACAGAACTTACAGAGGGAAAGGCTTGCAATAATGGTTCAGATGGAGAAGGAAAAAAGGAATTGAGGGTTCTTTGGCAAAGAGTGAAGACTGCTTCTACATTGTTGACTTACTTGAAATCAAAAGCTAGGCTCATGGCTGTTCCTCATCTAGCCCATACAGCTTGTGGCATCAAACAATTAGAGGGGGTAGGCTTTGTTGACAAAAATGGGATACCATTATCAGGTTGGTCCAGCAATGTTGACCTTTCTTCATTTGATGACGCAGATGAAGAATCTTGGATGGAAATTAGCCATCAGCATGGTTCCTTTGACGAACAAGATGCGGCTTATATAGGAGAGATACTCAAGTCTGTACAAATGGTTGCAGATGTGATGGAAGCCCTTGTCAAAAGAGTTTTCTTGGCTGAGTCAGAAACTGCAATAGAAAAGGGAAAAGTAAGTGTAAGCCAGGAAGAAATTAAGCGGAAGTCTACACAGTTAGAGAACGTGTCTATGAAATTAGAGGAAATGGAGCGTTTTGCTTTGAATACAAACAGTATTCTAAATGAAATGCGGCAGAGAGTTGAGGACTTGGTGGAAGAAACAACCAGACAGAGAGAACGAGCTGCTGAAAATGAAGAAGAACTTTCTAGAGTGAAGCGAGAATTTGAGTCTCTGAAATCATACGTTAGTGGTCTAATCACAGTAAGAGAAACCTTGCTTTCTTCGGAGAAACAATTTCGAACTATTGAGAGGCTGTTTGAAAAGTAAGTATATTATTTGATATGAACAATATTATCACGTGTCTTCAGTATAGTTCCTGCTGCATTTTTTGTGAACTGGTTAAACATTCATTTCAATTGTGATGTACAATGTTCATTTGTACCTCTGATATGTACATTCATTTCTTATGGCCTTATGTTCCTCTGGAGCAGGCTAGTTGCAAAGACTACACAATTAGAGGGTGAGAAGATGCAGAAAGAGGCTGAAGTTCAGAAACTTATGCAAGAGAATGTCAGGTTGAGTGCACTGCTTGACAAGAAAGAGGCTCAACTTCTTGCATTGAATGAACAATGTAAGGTAATGGCCTTAAGTGCTTCAAACATGTAAATGCCATAGCACGTTAGGGACGGTTGCTTTATGCTGACCAATGAAGGCACATCTAAAATGAAAGCTTCACTGGATAAAAAACTTGATCAAGGTCCTCTCGTCCAGAAGAGGCATTAAACAAAGCTTATCCATAAACATCATTAATGCCTTGGTTTTATTTTCTGGTGCCATTTATTGTTGTTAAGGTTGAATACAGAAGATACTTGTGCTTGGAATGTAAACTTAGCGTGCTCTTTCACGGGAAGAAAAAAAAATGAGAATGGGGTGTCTCGTTGCTCCAAATACGTTGAGCCTGAATCCTAACCTCACATCAGTAAACTGTTAAAACTCGAAGTAGATTGATATTATAAATACTAAAACTTCAGTAAAGAACAAAAGGAGTAATTTGGAGTGGTTTTTAGTTTTTAATTTCTCTGTATTAGTTTTCTAATTTCAATTTTAGTTATATCGTGATCGTAAAACAAGATATTTATGTTATTTTATTTACAAATTTGACTTCTAAAATGATATTTAGATTCATTATAAGTCTATCTTATGTATATATATTCAAATGTGGAATTGTTGAATGTCCAACACTATCACGTACAACTAAGTATCAATCGGAACAAGTGAAACATTAGGTGAAGGCAAAGCAACATGTTGAGGATCTCCATAGCCAAATAATCATCAATGGGACAAGGACTGATTTCCATGCGTGAGAATCATGCCCTTGGCGTCAAATGAGTGCATCAATGTCATTGTATCTATCACTCTGTCTCACGTTGCAGCTAAAAAAACTCAATTCGCAACCCAACGCGTTGCACCAGAACATTGAAACTCGTGACTTCGGCATTAGAGGAAACATAAAAACGCATGAACATCGCCGAAAGGTTGAAGTGTTCCAGTTTGTCACATAGTTATGGGACAAAGATCAAGAGCTTGGAAATTTTGATACAAGTATTTTGAAATTAAGCTAAAAACTAATTAATTTCATTTTATCCTAATTCTGTTTGTTTCCTAGAAATACGAAGAAGGTTGGAAAAATGTCATAAAACTCATCAAACAAAGTAAGATTTTATCTTTGACTTTCTATTTGATATGAAAGATGTTCTTACAAAACCCAGTAAATCCCACAAGACCACTCTTCCACTTTTCTCTTTGTTGTATTCTAGCAGTCTCGGTTTCTTTCTCGAATTCTACTCTATTCGATCTTTGGCTTAGATTCTCCTTTATTCGGTCTTCGGCATAGGAAGCGGTTGTACTTGCTGAAGATATTCTGATGTTTAAGTTAGTTTTTCACAAATAGGTTGTTAGAATTATGAAGGAGTCTAAAAATCTTACTTTACTACTCACTCTTATAGGGTTACCTTGTGGGCCTAATACTATTCACGAATTAGCATAGGCCCAATAATATCTTAATCATGCTTAGTACTGTTTATGTTTTGTTAATCCTTTTCTCTATTTTAATCCTATATTTTGGTTACCGAAAATTGACCTTCCTTGGTGTCATCCTCTAGCCAAGAGGTCGTCTCTGACAATTGTGTCCTCGGTTGAATGCTTGTATAGGATAACCTTTTCTTGTGGTTCTCGGTTGACATTCGGTTGTTTGTTTTTTCTACTTCAAGTTTGAGATATTGGATTGCAATGTCGAGATAAACGAATTTCTTTTTTATGTCAGATACTATCCCTAAGGTTTGGTCCCGAATTTTAAAGTAATAAGTTTAGACACCTCAAAGTCGGGGTCACCTCAAGGTTTTTCCGAAAGTAGTCATATTAAAGTGTCTCAGTCGATGGTGAAGTCACCAACTAGGTTCAAAGTCGAACAACCCCTAATGGTCACTCAGTCTCTACCTCAAGTTGTTGATCAACCTCTTGTCGAGGGTGTGATTGTCATTGAAGGTGAAATAACTAGTCCTTCCACGACGGTTGTTGTTGGTAGCAGTGAGGAAGGTTCACCCAGGTATGATTGGGTAGATGTGGGTCCTAGAGCATTCTTCTAGGTTTAAATTTGATCATCTTTTAAGTTCTTTATACTATGTTCACATTAGGAATGTCATGTTTAAGGAGAGTGATTTGATTGTGAGTGACACTGATATTCACTTTCGTCGATTTTCGATGATTTATGAGTTACGATTTGTGTAAAAACTTGAAATCAATATCCACACTAATTGATTTTAGTTTTATATTTTATAAAGTATTTTAATTTGATTTATTAATCTTTAAATCAAAGGATGAAAATATTACATATTATATATTTGTAAGCAATTTTAGTGAAGTAATGTAGTGAACAGTAATTGTGATACACTTGAATAGATTACTGTAGACTTTAAATGATATTAATATTATCTTAATACGTAATTTTATATCTAACTTTAACGTCACTAAGCTGTTTCTGAGTTGGATTGCATTCCATTTATCTTATCTCCACCTTTTCATAAATAAGGTATCATCCTTTAATATAAAATGAAAAAAAATGTATTTATTTATTTAATAAAATAAATAATTGGACAACTTCTTATTTCAAAATAACTAAATAATCTTTTTTTTTTAAATAACGATCTCATAATTTTTCTAAAATTATTTTTATAAAAATAATTTATCTATACCTATATACAAAGAGGATTCCCTCTTTTGTGTCCACTTTTCATAATTCCTTTACCCTTTACAGTATAATTATTTGTTAAAATTTTTAAAAATTAACTGTTACTTTTATAAGTTTTTATAAAACTATTTATTTATCTCTTTCTTCTTTTTTCTTCTATTCATCAATAGTTATTTTTTCATATTTTCTCTATGCATTTCACTTTATTTCTCCATACATCAATATCATCAACTACTAATATAATATCATACATATTAAAAAGATATGTACACGCAGGCGCTATCGTGGCTGTGTTTACTCTAGTTTATATAATAAATTGAATAAAAAACAACTTTTTATTTTAATGACTATATATTTATTTTTTAAAAGTAACGAGAACGTTAATGTTTTTTAATACTATATATATATATATATATATATATATATATATACACTAGCGTAAACACATGCGCGATAGTCCTGTGTGTACGTATTTTTTAAATTATATTAATAATTAATAATATTATAATGTTATTAAGTTAATAAACAAAATAAAAGTATATTTATAAAAAATAAAGTAAAATGTATGGAGAAAATATAAAAAAAAAAATTGTTGATGAATAGTAAGAAAAAAAAAAGAAGAAGGAGATAAGTAAATAGTTTTATAAAAACTTGTAAAAATAACCTTTAATTTTTAAAGATTTAATAAATAATTAAATTATAAAGGGTAAAGTTGGAATTATGAAATATGGACGGAATTCAAACTTGTAAAAATAACCTTTAATTTTTAAAGATTTAATAAATAATTAAATTATAAAGGGTAAAGTTGGAATTATGAAATATGGACACAAAAGAGGGAATTATCTTTATATTATATATATATATATATTATAATTATATATTATATATTATATATATATATAGTTATAGATATATATTAGATTGTATTATTAGTTTATTTTTAATTAATTACTCGTTAAATAATAAAAATATATATACTTTGATGTAATAAAAATCTAACTACAACTTATTTCAGTGATCCAAAGGTAAATTGAGACTAAATACTCTAATTATATTTTTCTAAAAGGAGTTCTTTCTTCTTCTTCTTCATCTTTCTTTTTTTCTATCTTAAAAAATTTGGATTTCTTTTGTTAAGTTAAAATATCTGGATTTTGTTGCACAGGAGAAAGCCAACATTCCAGGGTTTATTTATTTTTTTAAAGTGTAACGCAAAAAACCGAACAACTGCCGAGGATCAAAGCAAGCAAGGCATAGTCCAGTCCTATGAATCAGGCAGTACGAGTGCCACCAATTTCTGTAAAACCCTAAACTTCATTCTCCTGACTTGTATCTTTCTCAATTTTGGAAAACAAAAACAATACACTGAAATTGGCAAATGTCTCACTCTCAACCGTTACCCCTCAAGAGACAAGGTGAGCATTTGTCCGACGATGGTGCATCTGCCATTAAACCCTCTCGCCTCAAAATAGCAATACCATCTGAGGATTTCGACAAGAAGGTAACCCCTTTTTCAGCTTCTATCATTAATTTCTTCAACCCTAATTCTGTCTCATTGTTCCTCTAGGTCTCCATGATTCTTTCCTTCTTGGTTTCTTTTTCCCACTTTTCTGGGTTTTGGGTACCGAATTTTTTCCCTAAAGATTTTTATTTTGGTTCAGAATTCGAACAGGAGGATCAAAGATGTTGAAATTTGTGTCCCGATAGTGTATGGGACCATTGCATTCTATCTTGGTAGGAAGGCCAGTGAGTAAGTTGGGTCGTTGTTTGTTTTCTTTTTTGGGTCACTGGATTTGGCTATAGTCTCTAATCCTTCATTGCTACCAGGTCTCAATCACACAAATGGACAGTGTATGTACGCGGAGCTTCGAATGAAGATCTTGGGGTGGTGATTAAGCGGGTTGTGTTTCAATTACATCCTAGTTTTAATAACCCCACTAGAGTTGTGGAGTCGCCACCGTTTGAATTGTCAGAAAGCGGTTGGGGTGAATTTGAAATAGCCATTACTCTCTATTTCCACAGTGATGTCTGTGAAAAACAGTTGGATTTGTGAGTTTCAGTTGCTTCTTTTGACGTCTTCATACTTTTCTGATTGAATAAACCATCAATTTCGTACTCGAACTATTTGAGTACATTTTAAGAATTAATTTGAAGGTTGTTTTAATACGTGAGATGCTATTTAGCATGATTTCTGATACTTTTAGGGCTACTTGAGTAGTTTGTTTTACTTAGAGACTTCATAGGAGAAAGAGTAATACATGTCACAAATGAAATCGGTGGCTTATTCTTTACTGATTACTTGGATTTGGTACTTCTACGATCACATTATTTTGACTAATTTATGTTAATGAATTTCGATATTGTAGGTATCACCATTTGAAATTATATCCAGAAGATGAATCTGGCCCCCAGTCTACAAAAAAACCTGTAGTTGTTGAATCTTATAATGAGATTGTTTTTCCTGAACCCTCTGAGGGTTTTCTTGCACGTATACAGAATCATCCTGTTGTTAATGTGCCTAGGCTTCCTGCTGCTTTGAATTTACCAAGTCCTGGTACTTTCCTTTGAATGTTATTCCTATTCCTACTATTATTTCGAATTTTCCCCCTTAAGACTTATTCCCTTAAGCTTTCCCTTATTTTGGTTTATGCAGTACCAATTGACACTATGAGTGACAAGGAGAGAGGTGACACCAAAGATCATTCTCTAAGCCAATGGTTCTTGAACTTCTCCGAGGCGGATGAGCTCTTAAAACTTGCAGCAGCACGCCAGCAGGTTATTGTTTATTATTCAAATTATTCTACCATGCCTCTTGAACTTGGCAGTTTTATGGTAGGGATTTATTAGTGGCTTTTATTCTGCATTAGTTTCTTGCGGATGATATGCTATGTTAAGCCGTTTTTTCCTCTTCCTTAAAGTAATATTATTTTATGCGCCATGAGGATTACCATATGAAAGTAAATATATTAAAATCACTGATCCTGATATGCAATTAATCAAGATAATCTTTTCACAAAGTCTAGGAGGCTTTTATTGGATGGTGAAACCTAGTGATTTAGTCCATGGTTTTCACTAAATGTTTTATTTGTTTGGCATTGTTTTGGATGCATATGAAGTGAGCACTAACTTAACTACTCCAGTTGCACATGTGGGCCCCTCTGTCTTACAGCTTGAAAGCATTTTTTTAAATGTTTAGTCTTTTAACAGTTGTTGACTTTGTTGCCATGCCCTAGGTGCAAGCTCACATTGTTAAGCTGCGAAGACAATTAAGTTTGGTGGAGGGGCTACCTCAGCTGTCAAAACCACCCTCTGGTTATGAATGTACATGATTTTTCATTTTAAAATTTTTGGGCTTCCCCTTTAGGATCAAACTTGGAAGATCAAGGATGAATAATTATGTATATAGTCTCCGTTGTAGATTGTGTTGAATATTTTTTATCAAAGTTTTAGAAGAATGGACATGTTTAATAGCATTTATGCGTAAAGTTTGTAGTGGTTGTAGATATATGTATTGGTCATACTTTGATGATTATAATATTTTATGTTAAATTTATATTTAATCTCCTGTTTAATCGGTTAAAAACCTAACTTAAATGTACATAACAATTTTGTGGTGGAGGAACGTGTTTCCTGGTATCAAGCAGAAAACTTCCTAGGCCTTGTTTTCAGACTCATGGTGAAGTTTTTTTTTTATTAGTTATAAAATCTATCAATGATGACAAGCGTGTGCTTATCATCAATACTTTACTTCTTTTTTTTTAAAGTTAATTAATTTGTAGTTAAAATTTAATAAAATAGTTAAAAGTGCTTCCACAATAAACTTTGTTTTTAGACTTGCAAACATATTGTGTCGGTTTTGTAGTGGACTTTGGCTAATGTATGCTAAGCACTCGTGACGGATAAAGGGGCTTATGACTATTAGTCAAAATGAAATAAATCTACAGATAAAAAAGCAAAGATTTCTGTGCTGTATTTACTTGTTGACAACACACAAAAAAGAAAAAAAAAACGAGGGGTGATTATTAATCTGAAAACTGATGGCACCCAACACATGTTTGTGGAAAACTCAAGAAGAACAGAAGCAAGTTAGGCAACTAGGAAGGTGAGAAGCACTTTTCAGGGTCTGGGAGAGTCAATTTCATGGCTTCCTTTCTTTTTAGAGAAAAGCCATCCTATCAAAGGCATCAATGGCTTCCTCTTAGTCTTCTTGACAGAAGGGGGTCTCCCAAGCAATTCACCCCTGTTAGGAATCACATGAGCAAGTGCATGAGGACTAGCGAATTTCACATATCTTCTCTTTTGAAACTCAACACTCTCCTCATTGCTTGGTGTTTTGGTTTCCACATTGGTTGCATTTGCAATGAACTTGAGGTCTTCAATCTCTGGATCATCCCGTCCCTGCAGCAACCTTTTCTCCCTTGCTTTTGTGTCTTCAAGTTCTTTCTTTGTCTGTTCCAGTTCCTTCTTCAGGGTCTTGATGCGCTGAACCAGCATGCTAGCTTCTTCTCTGGCTCCCTCAAGACTTTGCTTTGTTTCTTCTAGCTCAGCAGCCATTGCCCCACCTCTGGTTTGTGCACTCCCTTCAACTTGCATCTTAATCAGTCCAGACACATGCATGATCACGAGAAAAATTAATTAACAAACTACACACATCTTCTTCTGCAATTTGAAAAGAGTGATAAGGTAACTTAGTGATAAGACAGAAGAGAATGGAGAAAAAGTTTGTAGTTTGATCATTATACTAACAATTTGAAAAAATAAGATTGATTTGGTGAATCTAGTAGAGGGTAAAAGAGAAAGTGGATTCAACTTTACATGTTTTTAAGACACAAGAACATTTTAGTTAAGGTAAATACATTGATACAGAAAGACAAAATACATGAAAGTAGGTGAAAACTAAAGAATAGAGAGAGAAATGGGGAGAACCTCTTTGAGCTTGTTGGCATAAATTTCCCCAACTAATACTTTTTCTCCGAACAACATAACTGCTTCTTTAACAGACTTGAATGGGGCACGAGTGTCAATCTCTGTGCGTTCCATGATCACCATTTTTCTAGTGAATGTATATTTGTTCTTGAGCTAACTAGTTGCCGAGTTGTCCTCAGTTTGTGCAGAAACTAAACCGTGATAGAATGAGAAAGTTGCTAATAACGATGGTAAGATATGTATGAGAGAATGTGTGAAGACAAAGCTCCATTTAATGCAACAGATGAGGGGACTACTCTTAAGGGTGATTAGTAATGGGTTTTGGTGGTGTAATAATTGGGTAACTTGAAAAGAAAATTAGTAGAATCACAAAACCTTTCTTTTCTTCGCGTCCACTTCACTGGTATTTCGTTAATTGAAGTTGACAAGGGTGGTTGAACTGTCCTCGTAGTTTAGTTTAGTTAGTTAGTTCAATCTGTATGATATCGAAATTTTCGATAGCATATACTTTCTTTTTGGTTCCATTTCAGGCATCAGTGGACCCATGAAAAACATTTTCAGAAAGAAAATAAGACTTGGCACGTTCGTGTTCTTAAGGAGGAGAGTTTTTTCATTCGAGTGCATCGTCCAAATTGCTAATTAAATAGGTATCCAACACCCTATAGTTAGACCTACCTATATATTTTAATTTAAAGATGTTTTTGTTATTATTATTATTTTTATTGTTGTTAATACCTAATTTTAAATTCTTTTTGGATTATTTATTCTAAACTTTTGAGCTTTTATTTCTAAGGCTAATAAGGTGGACAAACGAAATAAATTATGCTAGTTAAATAAATAGTATCTATTCATTAAAATATTAAACAGTCAGATTGAAATAATACCGTGTTTATCAAAATATGTTGATTTTAAACATAAAAGAGTTGTTTTTGTTAGAAAAATGATATTTTGATCCATTATTTCCTTACCTCATTTTTACCCACTTAGTTGGTAGCTCACGTAGAATTATATTTTGCATTATTTATTTATTTTTTTAGTTTTTTGGGAAATGAGGGAAAATATATGTGCCAAAGGTTTAATTTGAAAAATCTAATTTACTCGGACTTTATTTTGCCTGCAGAAAACAAGTAAGAAATCGATCTCGATTCTTGGCATCGTTACTAGGCAACGCTCGCCACGACCTAAGTGGAAATAAAAGTCTGGTAGTAAGTGTCTAGATTGAGTGAATTTTAAGATAATTTTAACACTTATTTTGATTTGATTTTGGTAAATTTCTATTAAATTCATCCAAATTTAATTTGTGTCGTAGTTTTAAGTATCAGAAGATAGTCCAAGTAAAAAAACAGAAGCAAACACATATAGCATTTGTCTTTTCCTGGCGTGAATAGTGAAAGCAAACACAACATGAGATGAGTTAAAGGAAAAATATATATATTTTGAATAAAACCAAAATATTATTTTATAAGGATTGGAATCATTAACTTAAAACATGGTTGAAATACACTCGTTTAATAGGGAATACACATATATTTAAATTTAAATAGTATAATATTTTAGGGTTTGGGTTTCGGAAAACAAATCTAATGTAATAATAATAATAATAATACATGTGATATTTGATTATGTCTATTCAAAAGTATGTTTTAAAATAATATATTTGGTTTTGATATACTTTGAAGTGTTTTTCTTTCTAAATTGAATAATGTATTTATAAAATTATTTTTAATTGTATATTTCATTTTAATTTTATGTCATTAGGAAAAACTTTTAACTACTTTTTAAAGTCATTTAAAAATTGATATAAATATTAATTGATTATGCTAAAATATAATTGATTATTTTGTAATGTAGATTATTGTATTTATATATATTATGGATTATCATAAGTTAGATAGTAATAATATATTATTTTAAGTTTGATTTAAGTTTCACAACTAATTATTATGAAATATTACAAGAAAACTATCAAATAATGAAAAAATTTATGACAAAAAATATGTTTAGAGACCAATTTTCTAATTATAGACTGATTTAGAGACCAATTCTTTTGGTAGTCAAAACCTAATGTTAGTGACAAATTTAGATACCAATTCATAATAAAAACTAGGCTTAAATGGTCTTTTGGTCCTAGTTTTTGACGACTTTTTTCACTTTGGTCATATTTTTGAAAATGTTTTTAGTTTAGTCCTACCTTTCGTAATTTGTTTTCAATCGACTCCTTTTCGTTAACTCCGTCTAAATCGTTAACGAAACAATGCCAGTGTGGTAACTTTGTGTGACGTAGATACTGTTCAGTGACATGTCCGTTTGCACTGTCATAGCCCAGATTTTAAATTGAAATTTAAGGTTTATGTTCATTGTGGTTTAGGGTTCCATTAAAGTTCAGCTGAAAACGAATGTCTCGTGGGGCATCTTCATCTTCTTGCAATAGCTGGGTTCACCCAACATGCAATTCCTACCATGGTGGTTCTAGGGTTTGAGGCTCACCCCCAATTTGTGATTGCGGATACATTGCAGTGGTGCACACAGCTAAAACTATAAAGAACTTGGGTAAACCCAATCAATATTGACCAAAAATAATACCTTAAAGCAGGACATACCTCCACGATGAAAACATTTTTCCCTCCGCAACGATTGTCCAAAGAGCGACGAACTGAGAAGACAAAAATTGATCTGAAAGGCCAAATTCCAGAATTTCAAAGAGCGACGACAAAATCCCCAATTCGACCCCCAAATCCACAATTCGACATAAACAATCCTAAACCTAATTTAATCCAACTTAAACCCTAAAATGAATCCGCAATTTCAACTAAATGGTCAGCACAGTGCAATTTCAACTAAATGGTTATCACGTCACACAAAATTACCACACTCTGGCACTGTTCCGTTAACGATTTAAACGAAGTTAATGAAAAGGAGTCGATTGAAAACAAATTACGAAAGGTAGGACCAAACTGAAAATATTTTCAAAAGTAAGAGCAAAGTGAAAAAAGTCGTCCAAAATAGGACCAAAAGACCATTTAAACCTAAAAACTATTATAGTTACCAATTTAAAGATCAATTATAATTTTTGAAACTATTTTAGTTATCAATAATTTTTAGTTTATAATTTGATATTTAAATTAGTCACTATAATGACTAATTATTTTTTGTCACTAAAATTTGTCATTAATAAAAGATTTTCTTATAGTGAAACAAATTAATTGAAATTTTGTTATTGAGTTTTCACATTCAACATGACTTGCGTGGTGTGTTCTTAGTCTCGCACTGGATTTTTCCAACGAACTTATTCGTAGTGGTTGTCACCACTCTCAAAACCATCGTTGTTGTGGGAACTGGCGTTGCTCTCCTTCACGTTGTGTGAGAGCCTCCAATCTCTTGTGGTGGTGGTTTGTTCCTGTGCAATGATGGACAAGACTCGCGTTTTTCATGTTGTGGTGGTGGCTCGCAAGGGGTGCGTGGTGTCCTGCCCTAACCCCCTGTTATGAATGAGTGTGTGGTGTGTAGTCTCGTGGTGGTTGGAGGGAGAGGGAAGCCTTCGAGAGTATGTGTAAGATAGATATGAGATGAGAGAGTAGTTAGTTAGAAACAAAACAACATAAGTAAAACATTGCGCAACACAAAACATAATCACATGTCATACTAAATATAAAAGTTTAACAATTAATAATTTAGCATTTTTTAAAATTAATCACTATAAATAAGTATAAGTCATCAAAATTTGTTGACATATTTATATCGATGCATAGTAAAATTATTTTGTTGTACAACTACTCCAAATATTTAATATAATTTTCTGCCATATAATCGTTTAAAAATAATTTATTTAATCATAAAAAGTAAAATAAAGATATTTTGTGGTCAATAAATCAAATAGTTTAAAATTATCATATAAAATACAATAAAATATACTACTAATTATTTAAATAAAATATGTATTCAAAATTATGTTTTATATTTAATTTTTTGTAATAATATTTGTCTTGTTCAATTTTCTCCGGAACAAAAACTTTTGTTATATATATACAATTTAGAATTTAAATGGTAAATACTATTAAAGTTTATAGTTTTGTTTATTTACTAGAATCCATTGTCTATGGATGTGTTTGAAAATAGATACGAGACTTACTATTATGTTTGTTCTCAGTTATTTAAGTCAATTTAGAAAAGCAGATTTGCAGGATAATGTTTTTATCAATTCGAACATTAATGTACGGATATATTACATAGTGAAAGACCAAATTAACCTAATTTTTATTTAGAACTGTATTATCTAAGCTAACATGTCTATGAATGTATGAATAGTAAAAGTGTATTAACAAATTCTTATATAAATGTATTTGAGAAATAATAAATCCCTTTTACAAATCCTTTTATAAAAAAATCCTTTTTGTTAACAATAATTTAAATAATAATATACAAATTATTATTTAAGAAAATGGATTTAAAATTTATTTCTACAAATTTTTTTTATAGATTTTAATTTTATTTTTGTAATTTCAATTTTATTTTAATATATTTTCACGGTTTAATTTAAATTTTTATCACATTTCTATACAAATATAAATTAATAATCATATATTTTTACCTATTAAAACACCCATCAATCATTCAAAAACTCTTAAAAACATTTCTTAAGATTCCATCTTCCCCTTTCAAATATTTTAATCTAAATAAATTCATAATTCTCTCTTTATCTCCTTATTTACTTACTCTTCCTCATGTTTACTCCCTAGTCCAAACACTACTTAAAGTTTTTGAAAATTTATAAAATTGAAAGTGATAAAATTAATAAATTTGAAAAAATTAAATGATATAAAATACAAAATTTGAAATATAGTACATATTTAATTTGAAACTAAAAGTGAGTTCACATTCATCAGTGATCTAACAACCAAATGTACAATTGTAATATTAAAATAATAAGATATATCAAAATAAAATTCATTAATAAAATTTGCAAAATATAAAATTGATGACATTATACATAAGTTAAAAAAAAATTTTTTCAAAGGGTAAAATTGTAAATGACACTTTTATAAAACGAAAGCTCTAGCCCGTCGAGTAAGTGCAATTCCCGGTGGTGCCGAGTCGAGTCCCGTAGAAGGACGAGAACACGACACTGGAAAGAGGAGGGAAATACTGTTCCTCAATGCTGCTTCTTAAGCCCTAACAACAAATTCTAAACTCTCTAACTCATAGTTACTGCAAATTCTTCTTTCTTTAACTCCTTCAATTCCCCTCAGTTTTGTTTAAAATCACTCTCTCCCAATTGCAAGAGTGAGGGGTCTGCTCTAGGTTGCTGGCAGAACCTTTGGATTAGCGTTACTTCATTGAACCCTAGAGATAGAATCGTAGCATACGCGTCTTAGACTCGTTTCTCTCTCGCAAAATTGAACTAGGGTTCAAATCTTTTCTTATTTCCCTCTCCCTTCTACAGTACCAAAATGAGCCCTGTTCAGAATTTCGAACAACATTCTCGTCACCTCGTGGAGCCCGACATCCGTATGCTTTCTCTCTTGCTGCAACAATCATTATTTATCATTTTGTGTGCTATATTTACTGTTTGATTGCGGATTGAAATGAAAAAAGAAAGTTACGTGATGGCGGAAACTTAGACACTGGATGCTTTCACTCTCTGTTTTCGACTGTGGTTTTATTTCTTCTTATTTTCATGTTTTCTTGCAGTAGGGAAATGTATTCGAGCATGCATGTGTTGTATCGTAATTTAAGTGCTTTCAATTTTCTCTTCTGATATTTGGAGTTCATTTTCCCTTCTACAGTACCAAAATGGATTGGACTGAGCCGTTTTCTTTTATTGGCAGTTAAATGCCTTCAGTTTTTTTGTTTTGTCATTTGGTGCTTATTTTCATATTCTCTTGCAGTAGGAAAAAAGATTCGACTATGTCTGTGCCATATTTCATATTTTGGCCTTTAAGGACTTTCAGTTTTTGTCGTTTTGGCATCTGGAGCTTATGATGTTCTCTTGCAGTAGGAAGGGATTCAACCATGCCTCACGCCTCTGTTGTATTGGCATCTAATTGTTTTCTGTTGTCATCGATTTGATATTTGACACTTCTTTTCGTATTTTCTTGCAGTAGGAAAATGGATTCAATTCAACTATGCCTGTGTTGTACTGGCCTTTAAATACATCCATTTTTTCTTGTCTTGACATGTTGCACTTATTTTCATTTTCTGCTGCTATAGGAAAATGCATTCCAATATGCCTGTTGTACTGGCAATTAAGCCCTCTCAGTTTTTGTTGTTGGCATTTGGTGCTTACTTTCACGTTCTTTTGCAGTAGGAAATGGATTCAACTATACCTGTGTTTATTGGGATTTAAGTGCTTCCAGATTATTGTAGTTTTGACATTTAGCCCTTTCTTTTTCTTAAAAAATGTTTTTTCCTGGTTGAAAACAGCTATTCCATCGAGGCTGCAGATGGTGATGGAGGTTAGGGACAGTCTAGAGATTGCGCACACAGCTGAGTACTTGAATTTTCTGAAGTGCTACTTCAGGGCATTCTCGGCGATACTGCTACAAATTACGAAGCCACAGTTTGTGGACAATCCAGAGCACAAGCTTCGGAATATTGTAGTTGAGATATTGAATAGACTTCCACACAGTGAAGTTCTCCGCCCCTTTGTTCAGGACCTCTTGAAGGTTGCTATGCAAGTGCTTACCACTGATAATGAGGAGAATGGCCTAATTTGTATTCGTATAATCTTTGACCTTTTGAGGAACTTTAGGCCAACTCTAGAGAATGAGGTCCAGCCGTTTCTGGACTTTGTCTGCAAGATTTACCAAAATTTTAAACTGACTGTTAGCCATTTCTTTGATAACATGGCAATGACTGGGGAAGATGTCAAGCCCATGGAGACTTCACTATCTGATCAAGGTATAAACACCACCACTGCAACTGGTTCACAGCTTAATCCAAGTACACGCTCATTCAAGATAGTTACGGAGAGTCCGCTGGTGGTGATGTTTCTGTTTCAATTATACAGTCGTCTTGTGCAAGCCAATATTCCTCAATTATTGCCATTGATGGTTGCTGCTATATCAGTTCCTGGCCCAGAAAGGGTTCCTCCTCATTTGAAAACTCATTTCATTGAGCTCAAGGGTGCGCAGGTTAAGGTAGGTGTTTATGGTAATAATGAAGGCTGGGTAAATTTTTTTCCCTAGATTTTATTAATAATTATATTAGTAAGTTGAAATTTTAGTATTTGTAGTACTTAGAGGAATAGCACAACATATTTCAGTATAGCTTATGAGATATGTGATGACCGTCACCAACTACTTTTGGATTTTGAATTTTCAACACCTATCACATAACATGGCATAAATTGGCAATCGTAGGGAAGTAAAGCTGGTGTTTTACTTGCTCTCTGCTTTAATTTTTTTTTTTCACTAATAATTAAAAAAGTGCCACCTTGTTTTCACCGTGTTCCGTGTTTTACAAACTCCTGGGAATGAAATGGTGAAGACAACCCTTTTTTTTGTCATTTCCTTCTAAACTAAAACAATGTGTCATTTTTGTAGTTATCAGTGAAAACATATTAATTGCATCAGAAAACAATGACCTCAAATATTTCCATTTATTGAAGGCATGGTAGAACATGTATGACAAACTCTAAAGACTACATTTTCAAATGAAATAACCACAGTTGTTTCCTTAAATATCTAGCTGTTGTGTCATCCTTTTTTTGGTACCCTCTCAATTTTAATCTGCAGAATAGTTAAATTTTATTATTTACAAGTTAGGCAAGTGAAGTTATTGAAGAAAATTCTTTTACTCATAATTTTGCTGCTATTACCTTTTGCATCTCTTTTGTCCCTTGTTAATTTTGGAAGTCCTTTAAGATTTTCAACAATAGTGATTATGAGAAAAAGTGAGGTGAAAGACACACCTTGAGGATGGTTAATTTTGGCATTTGGTTCACCTGTGGGTGTGTATATATGTATGTATGTGTGTGTGTGTGTGTGTATATATATATATATATATATATATATATATATATATATATATATATATATATATATATTTTTTATTTTATCATAGTTATTTTGGGGTGAACAATTGAGAATGAAAAGCCACGTTCATTGACTAATCCTTCTCCTGATGTAATATAATTATACACTCACTAGTTTATTTTTTTGTTATTGCAGACGGTTTCCTTTTTAACTTATTTATTGAAGAGCTATGCTGATTATATAAGGCCACATGAAGAAAGTATATGTAAAAGCATTGTAAATTTGCTTGTAACATGCTCTGATTCTGTATCCATTAGAAAGGTGATACTGATGTTACTCTTGTTTTTTTATTTTTTATTTTTTATTTCTCTGTTTCATTGATTTAAAGACAAAAATGTTGGATGCAGGAGCTATTGATATCTCTGAAACATGTCCTTGGAACAGATTTCAGGAGAGGTTTATTTCCTCTTATAGATACTCTACTGGAAGAAAGGTAACATGATGATGACCTATTCTGAGATCTTGATGCAGATACACTTTAGATGGAGTCCAAATAGGGGACTCCTGTCAGTACTATTTTACATGAAATATAAATAACTTTTAAGTGTCGAGTGGCTGTTAAGTTATGCCTACTATATTAGCTTAAATGTGACTTAAAAACTAATGTCATTATTATCCTGTCAAATTACATATTTATCCAGAGAACCTTTTGATGATTCTGTTTTCCTTTTTGAGGAAGTCAAAGTACAAACTAGATGGTCTTAAATTTTTCTGGAAATACACTTGTGTATTTGTTGAGTAAATAAGGATTAAACTGTATAAGCTGTACTTGCATCAGATAGTTATCTGTCAATTGTATTGAGAGTCATAATTTGTGTAGTTTATTATCCATGTTCCTGTAGCCTCTCAGATAATAGTTCTTAATTTGTGTTTCCAATATTAGATGTTTGAGATCCTAGATCAAAGTATAACTTTTGTGTTATGGGGAGAGGGTCTAAATGGATAAATCCATGTTTGTCAGGAAGTAGAATATTTTTAGAGGGAACTAGGAAGTACATCATGTGTCAGGATTAATCTGAACATCTATAGAACTCTGTTGAATGTTCTCTAATGTTGTAGATAATTCAAACTTTTAGGGTTCTAGTTGGGACTGGAAGGGCATGCTTTGAGACATTGAGACCCTTGGCTTATAGTCTTTTGGCAGAGATTGTACATCATGTTCGGCAAGATCTTTCCTTATCACAGGTATGATATTTTCTTCCACGTTATTCAACTGAACATATGTTGGAAACTAAAAATTAAAGTTGACCAGCAGTATAGAAGGGAGGAGTAATTCAGCAAGCCAATATAATGTGGAGAATTTGGAACATTTATGTGTTTTTATGAAGAATAAAATAGAGAAGGTTTTTTGCTTCTGTGTAGTGAATGTGAATTTGTTGCGTTTAATTGGACAGGATGAATGTTTTCACGGATAATGTTTTATTGTTTTGAATGGAATAAAGTAGTGTTATGAGCGTTTTTGTGATGGTTAGGTAATGGCTATTTCAATGGGGGTCTCTGTTGGATATTGAGAAAGATTCAAAGCCTGGCCTTGTTGAATTGTTTTTTCTTTATAGGGTTTAGGATTTGAGTTTGAGTTTCATTTTTGATCATAACATCTGTTGGTCCAATTTTCCTTTATTCTACTCTTTAATTAAATTTCTCCTCATATATAGCTAATGTTTCACTAAGAAAGGGATGTACACTCCAATAGTGGGAATAATTAACAATTAATTTAGGGAAAAACAAGAAAGGAATATCAATTAGTTTAAAAATACAAAGAAGGTTTCTACATTTAATTTTAAACAAAAGAAAACAAGCAGGTGGATTTCTGGGGTTCTATAATGAAAAGCCGTGTCTCCTTGGAGTTCAATACATAGTTATTTTTTATACATTTGTTCCCTAATTTACACGGAATACTTCTGAACTACATATAAATGATTGTTCTATTATTTTTATAGTCTATAGAATTTGTGAGAAATTGTTTCTGCAAATATTTTTAACTGACTAGGTTTCTGCTAGACATGATCTTTTGCTAATTTGAATTCTCTATGGTTGCAGCTGTCGCGAATTATTTACTTATTCTCAAGTAATATGCATGATGCTTCTTTATCACTGAGCATCCACACCACTTGTGCTCGCTTGATGTTGAACCTGGTGCTTATCCTTTCTCTTAATAATATAGTTAATTTTATTCTCTGGTTTGATTTTCCAATTTCTGTCTTGATCTACTATTAGATCCAAGGGCTTTTGTAGAAGTACTACTATTAGGTGTGATGTTTATATTGAACTATTAAAACATAGGGTGCTGCCTTCTTTAACTTAGGAGTTCAGGGCCTGACTAACTGTTTCTCATGTAGTCTTGGTGTTTGGTTGTATTATCATTTTTATTTTTCGCCATGTTTTTTTTATTCTACTCTCTGGACTATTTATTTTTTTCTATATCTTGTAATTTCTTCTTATATAATACCTTCGTATGCTTGCTTCTAGAGTGTTTTTCTCTTAAAGTTATTATTTATCCATCATTACTTCTAACATGACATACAAATTTTGATCTCTATTTCTGTCTTCTCCTTTGCTCAAAATTAGGATTTTCTATCCGATTAAATTCTTGAAATCTTCTTTTCTTTATATTTGGTATAGGTGGAACCAATTTTTGAGAAAGGGGTTGATCAGCAATCAACAGATGAAGCAAGGATTCTATTGGTCTGCTGCTTGATACTTGCTACAATTTGCAATTTTGTATTGTACTTCATTCACTTATCGCATTGACGTTAATTGTGTTGTTTTGTAGGGCCGCATTCTGGATGCTTTTGTTGGGAAATTCAGTACTTTCAAACGGACGATTCCCCAGGTTACTTGAGTCAATTTATGATTCCATGTCATGTCTAACTATTGCCTCATTATAATTGTGCATAATTATAATGAGTTGGGTTACCACTTGAGCCCTTTTGCTCAGGTGGTTGATCAGTAATCTCTAATTTGCCTCACAATGTTTACAGTTAATTGCATTTTACTTTTCTTAATTTGAATCTGTGGGTAATTGTTACTGCATATCTTCATAATCTTTTAGTAATATGATTTGCTGCTATTTTTTTATAGCTTTTGGAGGAAGGTGAGGAAGGAAAGGATCGAGCTACCTTGAGATCAAAGCTTGAACTACCTGTGCAGGTTATCAAAAAAGTTCTGTTTGTGATTTTGTTTCAGGCTATATAATGGTACTAAGATGTTTATCTTCACATTTGGAATGGTCATGATTTGCATTGTTTTGAGCTATGTTTGCATTTTTTTGGAAATAAACAAAGAAATATTACTCACTTGTAGAGAAAGGAAATAAATTTTGATGGTTAAATGTTATCCGTCTTGAATTACTTTTGAAATAAAGGAGAGACTTCTTATTCTTTTTTTTCAATTATAAGTGAATATTGGGGATTTAAATGAAGAGCTCATTCTTGTTTGTAAGAGCTGAGGACATGATGCTTAGAATATACCCTCAGATCTCTAATCTTGGGGGATATTTTACAAACAACATCAATTAAGCATTTCCATTTTTTCATGCTAGGCGGGGTTGGCTGCTTGTATCATACAAGTAAATCCTCAATTTTGTGCTAAAGATTTTATTTTTGGTCTCCTATTGGAATATTTTCAATTTAATGAACCTTCTTTACTGTTACTTCTATAGATATTCTCCATCTTGGGATCACAAAACTCTTTTATGTTATACAACAATTGTGCATGTGGTCTAAACATATAGGGAAGTGGGGAGGATGGAGAAGTCAATAAATCATAATGTGAAACTAGGAGGAAGTGAACACATGTTTGGTTATTTTCTCAATTGGGAATGAGGTTATTTTTTCTAATTGATTAGAGACATTCTGACAGTAAGTTGAACATTTTGGTACATGAGCACATGCTATTGTTGTATTGCATGAACAATTGATGTTAGAATTACTACTGACTACCGAGTCCGTCGAGCCCCCTGAACCTTGTGAATAATGGGCCCAATTTTGAAACATATTTATGATCATTAAATATTGAGTCCAGTTCGGAAACCCACAGTCTGCAAACTTACTATTTTCCCTAATTTCGTAAAACCTATCCTACCTAACTCCCTCATTACAAATCTCACCTCACTCTCATCTTATTCCTCTGTGTGTGACTCAGACTGTGACAACACATGTATGCACCCACGACCATGATGCAACTGCCTTTCTTCCCTTGTGCCATGGCCATGGAACCATTGCTTCTCTCTCGCATTGCTCCTCATGCTACTATCTCTTACCTCCCTCATGCCATGACCTCACTAGTGCTATTGCCTCCCTTTGCTGTTGCCTTCCACCACTGTCTCTGACATCACATGACTCCTGCCATTTCTTTGTACTGTTGTTGCCTCTGTTGATATGTATGGTGTTGTTTATTAATTGTTAAAACTTATTGTGTATGAGATTTGACTTCCTCAAATAGATTTGGTCCTCCATTGCTGTTGATTTTTTCTATTATTGCGCCTGCAAACTGGTCTGTTATCCACAGGCTTTTGTGGAACATATGGGTTGTATAATTGATTATCTGTCCTCTTAGAGATTTGGTGAATATGTCAAGCAATTGTTCATTGGAGTTTACAAATCTTGTAGTGCTGTATCTAGACTCCAGCTTTTCTCTTGTGAAATGACAATACATAATTGTTTTAGTTACGGTTTGATTAATATATGTTGAGTTGAAATACTACTACTATTGATGTTGTTTTTAATGATGGTTAGATCAACATATGTCTTTGGCTCTGTGTGATTTTGTCCTTTTTTTTTGCAGGCAGTTTTGGCTTTGCAGGTTCCTGTAGAGCATTCGAAGGAAGTAAATGATTGCAAACATTTGATAAAAACCTTAGTGATGGGTAATTTGTATCCTTAAACCTTCTGTTGCACATAAGGGTGATCATGGTTTGGGCTGAATGAGGATTGACAAAATGAATTCCAATGTGTTTAATTGTAACTGGGATGGATTAGATCTTTGCTGTTGAATTTTTTCAACTTATCTGACCTAAATCAACTTGATTAAATGGTTGGAATCTGATCAAGTCGTTGGATTGTCATATATACTCTTTTATTCTATTTATTTATTATGTTCTAGTTATTAAAATGAAATATTATAGAAAATAAACAGTGATAAAATTCGGTGTTATACACACATGCCCGTGACGTACACACACATACACACACACATATATATATATATATATATATATATATATATCTTAATTTTTATAACCATTAATAATAAATCCAAATAAAATAGAAAAAATAAAACTAAGATTGCGCCTTCATTGGATGAAATTGAATGATCTTCTACCCAATTTGGTTGTCGGTCCTGTCAAGCTCTTTTTGATCCATTTTAATTTGAATATTCAAATGAACCTGTGTTTCTCTAGTTTGGATTGGTTTTTGTCAGATTTACTGATTGAATTTGGTCTGTTGTCAACCCTACTATTGCTTTTGACACCTTATTTTATGTCTGATAAACGTATGCATTTTTATTATATGTTTACACTTTTAATACTTTTTTTGCAACTTTCAGGAATGAAGACCATAATATGGAGCATCACCCATGCACATTCCCCTAGGCCTCAGGTAATGAAAATAATTTCTGCTTGTGGATTTTTTCCCGTCACTTAACACATGTATTATTTCTCAAATATGAATTTTCCCTTTCCATGGATCATTACAGACTCTTGTCTCACCATCTTCCAATCTATCACCGCCTCAAGCATTAAGGGGCATGAGAGAAGATGAGGTACTGTAGATAGGCTTAACTTAAACATATGTGTTTTTAGGTTTAATGGCAAAGTTGACTTAAGGTTCTTGTGTAGGTATGCAAAGCTTCTGGTGTTTTAAAAAGTGGTGTTCATTGCTTAGCTCTTTTCAAGGAGAAGGATGAGGAGAGGGAAATGATGCATCTCTTCTCACAAATTTTGGCCATCATGGAACCTCGAGATCTGATGGATATGTTCTCTCTGTGTATGCCCGAGCTTTTTGATTGCATGATCTCCAATAATCAACTTGTCCATATATTCTCTACCCTTCTATCAGCCCCAAAAGTGTACCGGCCATTTGCAGATGTGCTTGTTAATTTTCTTGTGAGCGGCAAACTTGATGCCTTGAAGCAACCAGATTCACCTGCTGCAAAATTGGTTTTGCATCTCTTTCGATTTATATTTGGTGCTGTTACCAAAGCCCCAGCTGATTTTGAACGGATTTTGCAGCCTCATGCTCCTGTTATAATGGAATTTTGCATGAAAAATGCTACTGAAGTAGAAAAACCTCTTGGCTACATGCAGTTGCTTCGTACAATGTTCAAGGCACTTTCAGGGTGCAAATATGAACTTTTGCTCCGTGACTTGGTGCCCATGTTGCAGCCCTGCCTCAATATGCTGCTTGCTATGTTGGAAGGGCCAACTGCAGAAGACATGAGAGATCTTTTATTGGAGCTCTGCTTGACCTTACCCGCACGTTTAAGCTCTCTTTTACCGTACCTTTCTCGTCTTATGAAGCCTTTGGTATTATGTCTCAAGGGAAGTGATGAATTAGTGAGTCTTGGTTTAAGAACCCTTGAGTTTTGGGTTGATAGTTTAAATCCTGATTTTCTTGAACCCATTATGGCTAGTGTTATGTCGGAGGTGATTCTTGCCTTGTGGTCTCACTTAAGACCAGCTCCCTATCCCTGGGGTGCAAAAGCATTGCAGCTTCTTGGCAAATTAGGAGGCCGAAACAGACGATTTCTCAAAGAGCCTCTTGCACTTGAATGTAAGGAGAATCCTGAGCATGGGCTTCGCCTGATTTTGACATTTGAGCCTGCAACTCCATTCTTGGTGCCACTTGATCGATGCATAAATCTTGCTGTGGAAGCTGTAATGAACAAAAATTGTGGCATGGATGCTTTCTATCGGAAGCAAGCTCTAAAATTTCTTCGGGTGTGCCTGTCATCTCAGCTCAATTTGCCTGGAAGTGTTGCTGATGATGGATCTACGTCGAAGCAACTATCCGCATTGTTAGTTTCTACAGTTGATCAAACATCGCGGAGGTCTGAGTTAATGGATGTCAAGGTTAGTTTGTTATTAAGTACACTTAATATTGTGTAAAAATATGTGCTGACACTTTTGATAGATTTGTGTGACTAAATAACTCAGTTTACTGTATTCCTCTCTTACATGATGGTCTAATTAAATTATAAAAACTCTGCTACTGTTGATTGCTTTTGTTTTTTTTTTTTCTCCATCACATTATACTTATGTGGTTTCCTTTAGGTACTGTGTACTTAAATTGGTCTCTTATCTTTCCCAATATATACCGAGAGTACTTACATAAATTAGATGGGTCTATATGTAGTATAATGTTTCTGCAATAATATGTAATTGGTCTTTTATCCTTTCCAATATTTTACTGAGTACTTGTATAAGTTAGGTGGGTCTATACTGTGGCATATGATGTCAGCAAAAATATGACACTTCATTTTCAGGCTGACTTAGGTGTAAAGACAAAGACCCAACTTATGGCTGAGAAGTCTGTTTTTAAAATTCTTTTGATGACTGTCATTGCTGCCAATGGTGAGACAGATCTCACAGATCCCACCGATGATTTTGTTGTCAATATATGTCGCCATTTTGCAGTAATATTTCACATCGATTCTTCATCCAGCAATGTATCAGTAGCAGCACTTGGGGGTTCATCACTCTCAAATAACGTTCATGTTGGTTCTAGGCTAAAAAGCAATGCTTGTTCAAATTTGAAGGAGCTGGACCCCCTAATATTCTTGGATGCTTTAGTTGAAGTACTGGCAGATGAAAACAGGCTTCATGCCAAAGCTGCTCTTGGGGCTTTAAATGTGTTTGCGGAAACACTTGTATTTCTTGCTCGTTCAAAACATACCGATTTCATAATGTCCAGAGGGCCAGGTACACCTATGATCGTCTCTAGTCCATCAATGAATCCTGTATATTCTCCACCCCCTAGTGTTCGTGTACCTGTATTTGAACAACTATTGCCTCGTCTTCTGCACTGTTGCTATGGGCTTACATGGCAAGCTCAAATGGGTGGCGTCATGGGACTTGGTGCTTTGGTTGGAAAGGTCACCGTTGAGACTCTTTGCCTTTTTCAAGTAAGAATTGTGCGTGGTCTAATATATGTTCTTAAAAAGCTTCCCATATATGCTAGCAAGGAGCAGGAAGAGACAAGTCAAGTGCTTACTCAAGTTCTTCGAGTGGTAAATAATGTTGATGAAGCTAACAGTGAGGCACGAAAGCAGAGTTTTCAAGGGGTTGTTGATTTTCTTGCTCAAGAACTATTCAACCAGAATGCATCTATCACTGTGAGAAAGAATGTACAATCATGCCTGGCACTTTTAGCTAGCAGGACTGGTAGTGAGGTGTCAGAATTACTAGAGCCACTATATCAGCCTTTTCTCCAGCCTCTTATTGTGCGATCACTCAAGTTGAAGACTGTTGATCAACAGGTACATGTTTTTTGCTGATGGTGGTTTATTTGATCTTTCTTTAGCTTTTATCTTTTTACTAGTTTATTATATCTTGTGTAGGTTGGAACAGTTACAGCATTGAATTTCTGTCTAGCATTGAGGCCACCTCTTCTCAAGTTGACACCGGAGTTAGTTAACTTCCTGCAAGAAGCCTTGCAAATAGCAGAATCTGATGACAATGCCTGGGTTGCTAAGTTTATCAACCCTAAAGTGATGACATCATTGACTAAACTTCGTACTGCTTGCATTGAGCTTCTTTGTACAACAATGGCATGGGCTGATTTTAAAACTCAAAACCACTCTGAGTTGCGTGCCAAGATTATTTCAATGTTTTTCAAGTCTTTAACCTGTCGAACTCCAGAAATTGTTGTTGTTGCAAAAGAGGGTCTGCGGCAGGTACAGTTAACTTTTATGATATATAACTTACACTTCTTCATTTGCTTGATTGTAACACATGTACAAATATATCCCTATTGATATGTCAACACCTGTAATTTGATAGAATATTTGAACTCTTCATGCATATGATCCATGATCATTTATGTCAATCATAATTATCAACCCCATATAGTGGAGCAGCCATACCCCAAAATGCTATAATTGGATAATGAATCCCTGGACGAATGCTATACTGAATATTTTCAATTCAAGTTAAATAATTTATGCAACACCAGTACACAAGCTAAAAAGTACAAATTATGGTGAGAATTTAAGAATTTTTGTCTATTCCCTATTTTCCTTATTCTCATGAATCTATGGGATCATAGATCATTAAGATTCACCAGAATTAAAGAGATTTTCTTTTGCCAATTCTAGGAATAGATAACTCACCTTTTACAAATCTGATGTTTCTCTTCTTTCCCTTATCCATTCATCCACATTCCTGCCTTCCTCCTCCTTACGTTGGTTAGGGGCTCAACATATGAAGCGCAGAGGCAGCTGCTGTGTGAAGGTCGCAGTTTCAGACATTTTTCTGACATCAACACCTACCCCACACTTGTTGACACTTTTGAAATCCTTCTAATTAATCTGACACTTCTAAACAACTTGCAAACTTGCCAACACTTCCATACGGATAGCAACACGTTAATATTTGAAAAAAAACTTTTTTAATCTTCAGAAAAGTCAGCTTAAAATGCCATATCATTTGCAGAAAGTTGTATTACTTTTTTTATTCAATGGTGCAAGACTACACTTTTTAAATCATTGGCATTACATAAGAACTAGGATTGTCAAGCCTAAGGTTCCATGTGACTGAGAATTATTGGAAACATCTGTGTGAATATTTGATTTAGTTTTGCATGCTATTAGTATTAGCACAGAATCATTTTTGAACCTCATTTACATCTTTGTCACCCTGTTTACCTAGGTTATTAATCAAAGGATGCCCAAAGAACTTCTACAAAGCAGCCTTAGGCCTATATTGGTGAATTTAGCACACACAAAAAACCTTAGTATGCCTCTTCTGCTTGGTCTTGCTCGCCTGCTTGAACTGTTATCGAACTGGTTTAATGTTACTTTGGGTGGAAAACTTCTAGAGCATCTCAAGAGGTGGTTAGAGCCTGAGAAGTTGGCACAAAGTCAGAAGTCGTGGAAGGCTGGTGAAGAACCAAAGATTGCTGCAGGTTTTACATCTATGGTTTAACCTATTTAATGCAAGTGTATCTAATTCAACTTCTAACAGATCATACTTGTGCTGATATGTCTTTTCTATTGTTGTAGCTATAATTGAGCTTTTTCATTTGCTTCCTCCCGCTGCCTCGAAGTTCCTTGATGAACTTGTAACATTGACAATTGATTTGGAAGGAGCTCTACCCCCAGGACAAGTATATAGCGAAATCAATAGTCCATATCGCCTTCCACTCACAAAGTTTTTAAATAGATATGCTTCCCTTGCAGTTGACTATTTTCTTGCTCGATTAAGTGAACCAAAGTATTTCAGGCGGTATGTTTTAGATTGCAGAACTTTAATTATATACGTCGTAAGATTGGATGCTTACGTTGTTTTTTTTTTTTACTGTAAATTTAGTTTCATGTATATAATTCGTTCAGAAGCTGGCCAACCATTAAGAGATGAACTTGCAAAATCACCACAAAAGATACTTGCAAGTGCATTCTCTGAATTTCTTCCCAAATCTGATGTGACAATGACTCCAGCTTCCACAAGTACACATACTACTTTATTAGGTGAAGAAAGTGTTGCACCGTCAAGTGATGCTTCTAATCCACCTGCTCCTCCACCCAGTGCAACATCTGATGCTTACTTTCAGGGACTAGCACTTATAAAAACACTGGTTAAATTAATCCCTGGTTGGTTACAAAGTAACCGTAGCGTGTTTGATACATTGGTACTTGTTTGGAAGTCACCTGCAAGAATATCCCGCTTGCAAAAGGAACAGGAGCTTAACCTAGTGCAAGTAAGTATAAAATGTTTTTAGTGTTGTATCATCATTATTGATTGTGGATTTTTTAATGATTTCTTGTTTCTATTATTCAACAATTGCATGAACTATTTCAATTTCATGGCATGTAAAGATATTTAGCAGTTTTAATTGTGTTATTGTTCTTTGCTTCTTATCTCATCAGATTTTGCCCTAAGTTAATTGTAATAGTGTAGAATAATAGGAGGATAGGCTCTGGATTTTCAATTCAGCATTGCAGATGCTGGTCATGCCAGTACCATTTGATTTTACAACATAACAGTTTGGAAAAGGGAATGATTAGTCATATTTATCCTTGAAAACTCATCCTCTTGATGCTATTTTCCGTCAATTAACTTGTCTGTTTCAGTCACTAACTTTCAATTTTTTTTTTTCTTAAGCCATTTATTAACCCTCGGCTTTGCCTTATGGTTTTACGCATATTGGAGAAGTTGCCACTTCATTGCAGTCTACTGTTGAATTAGCTTTTGCATATTAAACGTTTGCTGCCTTGACCATATTGTTTGTATTGATATATTGGTTTTTTTCTAGATACCTTCACTTTGGACTTCATGAGGAATATTTATAGATTCGTGGCATATCTTTTTGTTTCATCTCCCACCCCTCTCCAATTATGTTTTAGCATCACCAATGCAATGTCATCACCTAACATTTTAGCCTTACTACTTAGTATATTGAAGCTCATTTTTCCTTGCAAACAATCTGAGGCTACGTACATTTACACTTTCATTTTTTATTGTGTTCTACAACTACATGCCATTAGAGAATTAATGTGGATACGGCATGCGTTACTCCTTTCACATTATCACTATTAGTATTGTTGCTTTGTTTTCTGTTGTGAAATTAGTATTCATGGTATTTTAAAGTTGGCCGGAGGCTGATTTTTGATTGATTTTGTTTTTCTTTTCTCATGGTTTGTCTAATCTATCATTTTATTCTTTTAGATAGTTTTTTAACTGCACATTCATTAATTTGACTTGTCTTTTAAGTGGCTGGTTAACTTGTTTTCATGGTCATTATGGTATCGCAGGTTAAAGAAAGCAAATGGCTTGTCAAATGCTTTCTTAATTACTTGAGACATGACAAAAACGAAGTGAATGTTCTCTTTGATATACTTACCATATTCTTATTTCACAGTCGGATTGACTACACATTCTTGAAGGAGTTTTACATTATTGAGGTACTTGATAATCGGTTTTGAAATTTCTGTTAATATCTGGGTTCCTTTATGTATTTTGAATTTTTTTGGTGACTTTTAGGTTGCAGAAGGTTATCCTCCAGGCATGAAAAAGGCTCTTTTACTGCATTTTCTCAGCCTTTTCCAATCAAAACAACTTGGTCACGACCATTTGGTTACTGTGATGCAAATGCTTATTCTTCCTATGCTTGCACATGCCTTTCAAAATGGTCAAAGTTGGGAAGTTGTTGATCCTGGTATTATAAAGACAATTGTTGATAAACTTCTTGATCCTCCAGAGGAGGTATGACCTTATCATTTTTAATTTCTCATTTGGCCTTTTGTTGAAATCTTCATGATTCAGTTTTTGACATAGACGTATGATGTCTCACAATGCATAGTGTCCCTTTTCTGTAGGTTTCTGCTGAGTATGATGAGCCATTAAGAATAGAACTACTGCAGCTTGCCACCTTGCTTCTTAAATATCTTCAGAATGATCTTGTCCATCATAGGAAGGAACTGATAAAGTTTGGGTGGAATCATCTTAAGCGAGAAGACACAGCCAGCAAACAATGGGCATTTGTGAATGTTTGCCATTTCTTGGAGGCATATCAAGCCCCTGAAAAAATAATACTCCAGGTATGAAACATTGACTTCTTCTAAATGTTCCTTACTCATATAAGTATCTTGTAAACGTGAGCTGGTGGGAAACTGAAAGTAAATGAAAGAAAGTGGTGAAAAGTTCAAGAGAGCGGAGGGACAGATTTGAATTCGTATTGAGAGAATTATTGATCTGAAAAATATAATTGTCTCTACATGCACGGAACACCTATTTGTAGAGATGCTGAAAGGATTCCTGTAGCAAAGTTAGTTATAGATGTGAGGCTGTTACAATGCAATTTAATTAACATCTCTAAGAGTCTATTACAACCAAATGTAGTCAAAATCGAGATCTTAATCAGAATCAGAAAGGAAAGTATGGATAGTAAATAATTGTAGGACAGATTGTAAGATACTATAAAATTTATAAAATTCATATGTGCACGCACAAGATCATTGTATCTCACTCAAAACTGATAATTGAACATAAATTCAAAATGACAAATAAAAACAATACAATAAACATAAAACAGAAGTCAATAGGTGTAAACACCCCATCCTAGTTACATAACACTAACTCCTTCCTAGTTTACAAAACAGTAAACCAATAGCTCCATCTTATTTCCAAACAGCAATTATATCCTAGTTACAACACAAATCCTTATACAATAACATCATAGCAACCTTCAACTCCATCGTTTCTAGTTCCATGTCCTCCTCAACTTGGATAGGAACCAAGTTTTCATCCAAATCCAAGTTTTCCTCTTCCATGAACTACTCATCATCATACGAATTGGTTTTCTTGTTCACTTGTTAGCTAATCTTGAATTAACCTCCCAAAAACAACATTCACTGTGCTTTGCTTCAGCCTATTCCTTCTCTTTGTGAACCTAAACATATGCAATGATAAATATGGTAAGCAAGTAGTAGACTAACGATTCTATTCTAGAGATATACTTTAATTAATATTAACTTATCACCTCTGAAGAACTCCAATTATGCTCACTTCTTGAGAAGCTACATGTGAAGCTAAACAACATAAACTCATGCAAAATGAATTCAATTATTAGAAAGTGGACTTTAAGTCTAACTCGCAGATGAAACTATATGCCTAAGAAAAATCTCGCTAGGATAGGCTTTTTAACTATGTTTTTAATACCATGTTAGTAGTGAATTTTAAGCTTAACTCAATCCCACAAAACCAGCTTGTAAGATGAGGTGTTGGAAATCCCACATTAACTAGAGATATGGCAATTTCATAATATATAATTAGGGTGCAAACCTCATCTTACAAGCCGATTTTGTGAAGTTGAGTTAGACTTAAAATCTATTTCTTAACATCAATAAACAAAAGAAGCTCATGCACAATGAATTCAATAAACAATAAAAGCTCATGCAGAATGAACTCAAGAAACAACAGGATCTCATGCAGAATGAATTATTTTTTTACAAAAGTGAATACAACCAAGAACAAAAATTTATTTGGAGTGAATTACATGAATGGCAGATTTTTGGAGTTTTGAATGCTCATCACCTGATTTGCACCAATCTGTGTATGTCTTTAAACTAATTGAACTATGTTTTTAATACCATGTTAGTAGTGAATTTTAAGCTTAACTCAATCCCACAAAACCAGCTTGTAAGATGAGGTGTTGGAAATCCCACATTAACTAGAGATATGGCAATTTCATAATATATAATTAGGGTGCAAACCTCATCTTACAAGCCGATTTTGTGAAGTTGAGTTAGACTTAAAATCTATTTCTTAACATCAATAAACAAAAGAAGCTCATGCACAATGAATTCAATAAACAATAAAAGCTCATGCAGAATGAACTCAAGAAACAACAGGATCTCATGCAGAATGAATTATTTTTTTACAAAAGTGAATACAACCAAGAACAAAAATTTATTTGGAGTGAATTACATGAATGGCAGATTTTTGGAGTTTTGAATGCTCATCACCTGATTTGCACCAATCTGTGTATGTCTTTAAACTAATTGATCTAGTGGCCTAGGAGCAACCAAAATATTGAGACCAAATTGAATGAAATAAAGAAATGATAGGACTAAAATGGTAATTAATAAAAAAATAACGTTTATATCCATACCTTGACTCTGATTTGCAACTGCAGGTTTTTGTTGCACTTCTCAGGACTTGCCAACCGGAAAATAAAATGTTGGTCAAGCAAGCTCTTGACATTCTAATGCCAGCACTGCCACGACGTTTGCCCCTTGGTGATTCTCGAATGCCCATATGGATAAGATACACCAAGAAAATCCTTGTCGAAGAAGGTCATTCAATTCCCAATCTTATTCACATATTCCAACTTATTGTCCGGCATTCCGATCTCTTCTATAGCTGCAGAGCACAGTTTGTTCCTCAGATGGTGAATTCTCTTAGCCGGCTTGGATTGCCTTATAATACCACAGCAGAAAACCGAAGACTCGCCATTGAGCTTGCTGGATTAGTTGTTAACTGGGAGAGGCAAAGACAAAATGAGATGAAAGTTGTTACCGATTCTGATGCACCCAACCAGATCAATGATGTCTTTAATCCTAGCTCAGCTGATTCTAAGCGATCTGTGGATGGGTCTACATTTCCTGAAGATGCAACTAAGCGAGTGAAAGCTGAACCTGGCCTTCAATCCATGTGTGTCATGTCACCTGGTGGTCCTTCATCAATACCTAACATTGAAACCCCGGGATCTGGCAGTCAACCTGATGAAGAATTTAAACCAAATGCTGCAATGGAGGAAATGATTATCAACTTTCTTATCAGAGTGAGGCTTACTTCTAACCTGCTTTCTTATTGTATGGTGATGATGCAATTTGGCTAATTCAATGCAAGATAAGTTAACATCTTGGAAACACACTTTCCAATATTTGATGTTGTGATATTGAAATTGTGGTTGCTTTCTCTTATGATTATCATCTTTATGGATTAAAGGTTCAAAGGATAACTTATTAGTTTCTTAATATTGCAATATTCTCTTGCCTAATCACGGACACTTCTAAGTTGTAGCTGGCTGTGTATTGTACATAGTGTAGTACCTGCCCGCCATGAAGTTGTGTAGACACTGAATAATTTCAGCTGAGTTTTAATAATTTACTTTTATTTCTTTATTTAAGGCCATTACAACTTGGATACAATGATAATTAGATAGCTTTAAGATTTTATCATGTTTACTGTGACTTCTACTCATTTTTAAAATATTTATTCCAACATTCTCTCCTTTTATTAAAGATTTATGTAGTTTAGTTTAATTTTATGTTACTCTATAACTGTGACATCTACTGAATAAAATTTTACCAAATTTTTTGTGACCTGAGTTATATTTGTGCTTCTTAATCATAGTCATCTGTCCTTTGATGTCCAGAAATGACATGTATGTATATGAATGAAAGTGATTGACACAGAGTACTTTCATTCCAAGGCCAAAATAGGTTTGCTTGTTGAAAAGATTCTCAATGCATTCGAAACAACTCTTAAAACATTCTGTTTTTAATAAGGATGTTATTGATGATTACCTCTTATTTGTGTGATTAGGTTGCTCTGGTCATAGAACCAAAGGACAAAGAGGCAAGTGCCATGTACAAACAAGCTCTGGAGCTACTTTCACAAGCTTTGGAGGTGTGGCCGAATGCTAACGTAAAATTTAATTATTTGGAAAAGCTTCTGAGCAGTATACAGCCATCTCAAGCAAAGGATCCATCCACTGCACTGGCACAGGGTTTGGATGTTATGAACAAAGTGTTAGAGAAACAACCTCACTTGTTCATAAGAAATAACATTAATCAGATTTCTCAAGTGGGTCTAACATTATATTGTTTTTTTTTTGTTTCATTTCCTCTGATTCAGTTTTGATATTTATTGTATTTTTCTTCCAGATTCTTGAACCATGTTTCAAGCATAAGCTGTTAGATGCTGGCAAATCTTTTTGCTCACTGTTGAGGATGATTTTTGTTGCTTTTCCTCAAGAAGCAACTACCACACCTGCAGATGTTAAGTTATTGTACCAGAAGCTTGATGATTTGATACAGAAGCATGCTACCACTGTCACAGCTCCTCAAACAGCGAGTGATGATAATAATGCTAGTTCAATTAGTTTCTTATTGCTTGTCATAAAAACCTTGACAGAGGTACAAAGGAACTTTGTTGATCCTTTAATTTTGGTTCGCATTCTTCAACGGCTGCAACGAGATATGGGTTCAGCAGCAGGGCCTCATTTAAGACAAGTATGTTGGTTTTCCTTTTGAATTAATAATATTCTATTAAGTTTCAGGTATAGAATGGATTTCTGTATTAAAGTAGAAATCATTGTAAGAACAAACTCAATACTTAGAACTTAGTGGGAAAATATGCATCATGATAAATCGGTCTGCACATGCATGATTTAAATTGTTTTTTTTATCTAATTTTTTTAACCTCACTCGGTAAAAGCTTATGATAATGACTATAAACTTGCTAATTTTTATCCAGATTGAAGTAGTTGTGTTTGTGTCAGTTCCTCTATTTTTCTTTTGGATACATTGAAGTTTTATTTATTTATATTGTTAATATGCTGCTTGACAATTAAATTCCGTGGTGTAATGTAGCAAGACCTACTCTGCAGCCTTGATTTTTATTTGGTAAGGTGCTTTATAGACATGGTTATAAAACAAAGGTCGTTTGGACTTCTTTCTAGTATTAAATCAAATCTATCCAACCATTCTGGTGTGATTAACATATATTTTGTCTTGTTGATTGCGTTATTTGTTTTTTAAATCTATTAGAAGTTCGTGTGATCTGGTTTTATGTTTCATGTTTTGATAAATTTTCATACATTATAAGGGTCAGAGAACAGATCCAGATTCAGCAGTCACGTCTTCTCGTCAAGGTGCTGATGTTGGAGCAGTTATTTCAAATGTAAAATCAATTTTGAAACTTATCACTGATAGAGTGATGATTGTTTCTGAGTGCAAGCGGTCTGTGTCTCAAATATTGAATGCTTTACTCTCGGAGAAAGCAATTGATGCTAGTGTACTTCTTTGCATTCTTGATGTGGTTAAAGGGTGGATTGAAGATGACTTCTGTAAACAAGGAACTCCAATCACGCCAGGTTCCTTTCTCACCCCCAAGGAGATAGTTTCTTTTCTTCAAAAGCTGTCACAAGTTGACAAGCAAAATTTCACACCAGTTGCTCTAGAAGAGTGGGACAGGAAATATCTTGAACTTCTATATGGGATTTGTGCAGATTCAAATAAGTAAGTTATTCATCTTAAGTTTATCTGTGCTATGCTTGAAATGTATTCTGTCTTATTTTTTTAAATGATTTCCAGATACCCTTTACCTTTGCGTCAAGAGATTTTTCAGAAGGTGGAAAGGTTATATATGCTTGGTTTACGAGCCAAAGATCCGGAAGTTAGGATGAAATTTTTCTCTCTCTATCACGAGTCTCTTGGAAAAACTCTTTTTACCAGACTTCAATTTATCATCCAAATTCAAGACTGGGGGGCTTTGAGTGATGTCTTCTGGCTCAAGCAAGGCCTTGATCTTCTCCTGGCAATATTGGTTGAGGATAAACCTATTACACTAGCTCCAAATTCTGCCAGAGTTCAACCCCTTTTCGTTTCAGGTTCTATTATGGAATTGAGTGGGATGCCACATAAGGTTAATGATGTACTTGAAGGATCCGAGGATGCTCCTCTAACACTGGAGACCCTTGTGCATAAGCATGCCCAGTTTCTTAACAGCATGAGCAAACTCCAGGTTACTGAATGTTTAATCGCTTAAGTACTACTATAAAACTGAAAGAGGACTCACAGCTGTATATATAGGCATCGCTTACTGACTGCTATATAAAGACTTAAAGCTGTACTAAGTAGCTCACTAATAAATCTACATCTGTACAAAGAGACTTACTAGCTGTCCAAAGAGGTTTACATGTAATACTTATATAAACTTTATAAACTAACTTGTTTCTACTAACATACTGAATGTTTAATCACTTAAGTACTTCTTTACTCTCTTAATTAAAGTTGTACATTTAGAGTTTTATTGCTCTGGTTATTGTATTGCATCATGAAGTTTCATGATATGGTAGTGGCACAGTATTTCTTATGTGTAAAACTTCTTGTGTTTGTTAAAAACGTTAAAATGATTGAGAGTTTTTTTGGCCTTATACTTTGGATTTGTCAAATTGAGGACTACAGACCTATCACTGTTTTATGTCACACATTGTAAATTTGTAAGTATCTGATGTGCCTAGTTATTGGCAAATACTTCATAATCTCACACAATGATAAAATTTCTTCCAGGTGGTTGATCTATTAATTCCCTTGAGAGAGCTAGCCCACACAGATGCTAACGTTGCATACCATTTGTGGGTACTGGTATTTCCAATTGTCTGGGTTACATTGCATAAAGAAGAACAGGTAACACTTGCAAAACCAATGATTAATCTTTTGTCTAAAGATTACCACAAGAAGCAGCAAGCCAACAGACCAAATGTAGTACAAGCTCTATTAGAAGGGCTTCAGTTGAGCCATCCTCAACCCAGAATGCCAAGCGAGCTTATTAAATATATTGGAAAAACTTATAATGCATGGCACATTGCACTAGCTTTGTTGGAAAGTCATGTTATGTTGTTCCCTAATGATTCCAAATGCTCCGAGTCTCTGGCTGAGCTCTATCGTTTGCTCAATGAAGAGGATATGAGATGTGGGCTGTGGAAGAAGAGATCAGTCACTGCAGAAACCCGGGCTGGCCTTTCTCTTGTTCAGCATGGCTATTGGCATCGTGCCCAAAGTCTCTTCTATCAAGCCATGGTGAAGGCAACTCAAGGAACATATAATAACACTGTGCCTAAGGCTGAGATGTGTCTATGGGAAGAGCAGTGGTTATACTGTGCTAGTCAACTGAGTCAATGGGAAGCACTTGCAGACTTTGGTAAGAGTGTTGAGAATTACGAAATTCTGCTTGACAGTCTTTGGAAATTGCCTGACTGGACATATATGAAGGAGCATGTCATTCCCAAAGCTCAAGTGGAAGAAACTCCAAAGCTTCGTCTAATTCAAGCATACTTTGCTCTTCATGATAAAAATACAAATGGTGTGGGGGATGCTGAGAATATGGTAGGTAAAGCTGTTGATCTTGCTCTAGAACAATGGTGGCAGCTGCCTGAAATGTCTGTTCATTCCAGAATTCCTCTTCTGCAGCAATTCCAACAAATAGTTGAAGTTCAAGAGTCAGCTAGGATTCTAATAGATATTTCCAATGGAAATAAACTCTCAGGAAATTCGGTGGTTGGTGTGCAAGGGAACCTTTATGCTGATCTGAAGGACATCCTTGAGACATGGAGACTTAGAACCCCAAATGAATGGGATAATATGTCTGTTTGGTATGATTTGCTTCAGTGGAGGAATGAAATGTACAACTCTGTCATTGATGCTTTCAAAGATTTTGGTGCCACAAATTCAGCACTTCATCATCTAGGTTACCGTGACAAAGCCTGGACTGTAAACAGGCTTGCTCACATTGCTCGTAAGCAAGGCCTTTTTGATGTCTGTGTCACCATACTTGAAAAATTATACGGCCATTCAACTATGGAAGTGCAGGTAGGATATCTGGTCATCTGTAGTGAGGATTATCTGATTTTTTTCATTATCTGTACATTTTTAATTATGAGCCTAACCATTGGGGGTCGCTTTACATTTTGTTCTGATCATTTTGACATAAAAACCATCTGGCAAGTTCAGTTTTTTTTATTAATCTGTATGTTATTTGTACATAATAGGAGTTCTTAATAATTATATATGTACAGCATTAACATACCTTTTTTTATTTTCACAGTACGTTTTATTTGACTGTATTGAACTCTGAAATTTGAGAACTTGTGTAGATTTTATCTGATATGCTCTTTGTCAAGTATTTACAGGAAGCGTTTGTTAAGATTACCGAACAAGCAAAGGCATACCTAGAAAGTAAGGGAGAACTTACAAGTGGTATTAATCTGATCAACAGCACTAATCTAGAGTATTTTCCTGCAAAGCATAAGGCTGAAATTTTCCGTCTGAAAGGGGATTTCTTGTTAAAATTGAATGATTCCGAGTCTACTAATGTTGCTTATTCAAATGCCATTAGTCTTTTCAAAAACTTGCCTAAAGGATGGATAAGCTGGGGAGACTACTGTGATATGGTAATTAGTATCTGTTTTTCACGTTATTTTCTATGACTGATCTAGTATTAACTAAGTTTTGTACTGTCTGTCATCTACTTCAAATAGGCTTACAGAGAAACTCATGAAGAGATTTGGTTGGAATATGCTGTCAGCTGCTTTTTGCAAGGTATAAAATTTGGTGTGTCCAATTCAAGAAGCCATCTTGCTCGTGTGCTTTATCTTCTTAGCTTTGATACTTCTAATGAGCCTGTTGGAAGGGCATTTGATAAGTACTATGAACAAATACCACATTGGGTTTGGCTCTCTTGGATTCCACAGCTCTTACTCTCTCTTCAGAGGACCGAAGCTCCTCACTGTAAACTTGTTCTTATGAAGATTGCAACGTTGTATCCTCAGGTGAGTGTTTCCATAATTGCATTTGTTTATTGCACATTATGTTGATCCTAAATTATTACAAGTTTCTTCTCCTGAATTTCAGGCTCTGTATTATTGGTTACGTACATACTTACTGGAACGACGTGATGTGGCGAATAAATCTGAACTTGGTAGGATTGCAATGGCTCAACAAAGAACACAACAGAGTGTTTCTGGTACTAGTACTGGTTCTCTTGGTGGGTTGGCTGATGGAAATGCAAGAGTACAGGGTCCAGGAGGGAGTAACTTGCCATCTGATATTCAAGCTCACCAAGGCTCCCAGCCTGCAAGTGGAATTGGATCTCATGATGGTGGAAACTCACACGGGCAAGAACCTGAAAGGTCTACAAGTGTAGAAAGCAACATGCACAATGGAAATGACCAACCTTTGCAGCAAGGTTCTGCAAACCTCAATGAAGGTAGTCAAAACACTTTAAGACGTGCTGCTGGTGCTTTAGGTTTTGTGGCTTCAGCTGCGAGTGCTTTTGATGCTGCAAAAGATATAATGGAGGCACTTAGGGGCAAGCATGCTAATTTGGCTAGTGAACTCGAGGTCATCATCTTCCACACTTTTTAAGTTGTTTTTCTTCGTTTAAAGTCTATGCTATTCAACCTCACCATCTTCATTCACCCTTTCTTCCTGTTGCATGCGTAAAACCATTGCTGCTAGCACTTAGGAATAGCGATGAGATAATTATACACATTTATTGAATGGAGCTATTAATCAATGTAGCAAAGTAAACATAAAGGAGTACACCATGGACAAAGCCACATGAAAAAGGACAGTAGATAATTTTTATATACTTGGATTTGTAGCAAAATTGTCTACTTGTTTGGTACTTCCTGGAAGCTCGTCTTTCATGTTTATGTGGATTGAACTAGCACAGGAGTTAAAACGATTTTTATACAACTATGTTGTGAATTGTGCCATTGTATCTGAAAATAAAATCTGCATTACATGTTGCGTAAACTAGATGTTACTTGGATTATTATAACAAAATCTTTATTTCACAGATCTTGCTAACTGAAATTGGTTCAAGGTTTGTCACTCTTCCTGAAGAGAGACTTCTGGCAGTGGTTAATGCTTTGCTTCATCGCTGCTATAAATATCCAACAGCTACAACCGCTGAAGTTCCTCAGTCTCTCAAGAAAGAACTCTCTGGTGTTTGTAGAGCTTGCTTTTCTGCTGACGCTGTGAATAAGCATGTTGATTTTGTGAGGGAGTACAAACAGGATTTCGAACGAGATCTTGATCCAGAAAGCACTGCCACTTTTCCATCTACCCTCTCTCAATTGACTGAGCGGTTGAAACACTGGAAAAATGTTCTTCAAAGCAATGTTGAGGATCGGTTTCCAGCAGTATTAAAGCTGGAAGAAGAAAGCAAGGTATTGCGGGACTTCCATGTCATTGATGTTGAAGTTCCAGGGCAATATTTCACTGATCAGGTAACTGATTCTGAATTGTTTATTTCCAAAAAGTTGCCAAAGTTTGAATTTTTGTCGCACTACAATATATTACAGAATTGATATTTCATTAAACTAACCCCGAGTTTACCCCGGGGAGTGTTTGGTGCATCCCATACTGATTCCTATTTATTCTGTTCCAGGAAATTGCACCAGATCATACTGTTAAGTTGGATAGGGTTGCGGCAGATATTCCAATTGTGCGGAGGCATGGTAGCAGTTTTCGCCGTTTGACACTAATTGGTTCTGATGGCTCCCAACGTCATTTTATTGTTCAGACATCTTTGACTCCCAATGCTAGAAGTGATGAGCGCATATTGCAGCTTTTCCGTGTGATGAACCAAATGTTTGAGAAGCACAAGGAATCAAGACGCCGTCACATATGCATTCACACACCCATAATTATTCCTGTTTGGTCTCAGGTTAAATTAATTTTCCTAGTTCATTATTGTATCTTTTCACTAATTTTTAGATTGATGGAACCATGGTCTTGATTGCAACCAAGAAAGACTATCAACTCAAGACAACAATTGAAACTTTTACCTGCCTAAAGTATCCTCTAATTTTACATGAATTTTTGTATGGACAGGTTCGCATGGTGGAAGATGATTTGATGTATAGTACTTTCCTTGAGGTCTATGAGAATCATTGTGCAAGGAATGACCGTGAGGCAGATCTTCCAATAACCTATTTCAAGGAGCAGTTGAACCAAGCTATCTCCGGCCAAATCTCACCAGAAGCTGTTGTTGATCTTCGTCTGCAAGCCTATAATGAGATAACGAAAAATCTTGTTAATGACAACATTTTTTCACAGTATATGTATAAAACACTACCGAGTGGCAACCATAGTTGGGCTTTCAAGAAGCAATTTGCCGTCCAGTTAGCCCTTTCAAGTTTCATGTCTTTTATGCTACAAATTGGTGGGAGGTCTCCGAATAAGATTTTGTTTGCAAAGAACACTGGAAAAATATTCCAAACTGATTTTCATCCTGCATATGATGCAAATGGGTTGATTGAGTTTAACGAACCAGTCCCATTTAGACTGACAAGGAATATGCAAGCCTTCTTCTCCCATGGCGTGGAAGGCCTAATCGTATCTTCAATGTGTGCAGCTGCGCAGGCTGTGGCTTCACCTAAGGTAAGAACTGAGCGTTCATACATAAACTTGAATTCTCTTCAATATTTTGATGTTACTTCAATGCAATACTTCCAAATTGATCTGTTAAATTATTGGTATTACAGCAAAGTCAGCACCTGTGGCATCATCTAGCTATGTTTTTCCGCGATGAGCTACTGTCTTGGTCTTGGAGAAGGCCCCTTGGGATGCCCATGGCCTCTATGGCTGCAGGTGGTACCATGAGCCCAGTTGACTTCAAGCAAAAAGTTATCACAAATGTGGAACATGTTATTACGAGGGTTAAGGGAATCGCTCCTCAAAATTTTTCTGAAGAGGTAGCAAGCAACTAAACAAAATTGCGTTCTCTTCTGAGTGTTCTGAAATTACTTTTCCTTTCATTTAATTTAGTTAGAAATTCCACTACAATTGATGTTCTGGAACGTAGTATTTAAAATACTTTTTGAGAATTTTTAACTATATCTATCCCAAGTTTCTACCTATTTAGTGTTATTTTATGCTGCCTGCTATTTTAATTTATAGTATTTACGTTTTTTTTTATGTAGGAGGAGAATGTTATGGATCCACCACAACCTGTGCAGAGGGGTGTTACTGAATTGGTTGAAGCTGCCTTGAACCCTAGGAACTTGTGCATGATGGATCCAACGTGGCATCCCTGGTTTTAAGTTCTGATGGTAGTCTTCTTTTCTTGAAAAGTAACAGCACTGTAAATATGTGTACATATTCCAGATTTGTAGAGCTGTGATAGCTATTATGTTGAATCCAATTGTTAAATGACTATATATTAGGTCTCATTTTTCTTCTGCTATAGGTTAGAGCTATACACAGTAGAGTATTAGTTACAGGAGCATGATGAGGTACCCACATGTATAATTAAGTGGTCATTGATTTGTAGAAGACATTTGTATACATCTGTGAATCATTGAGTAAATGACTGTTTAAAATGTGTTCAGAATTAACCTGTTACTTTTATTATTTATCTATATATTATTAAAATTTATCTTTATGTAATTCTCTATATGAAAAAAATGCTAAAATAATAAAAAGTATATAAATTATAAAAGTTAATACTTTTGTCGTGTATAGTTTAACTAAAACATGGATAAATTGTTATAATATTAAGAAAAGTTTGATTGATGTTTGATTGAATTCGGAAAAATTACTTTTCTTAAATGAAAAGTTTTTCAAGAATTTTTATCCACACTACCATGATAAATTGAATTATCAAATAATCTATGAATTAAATTATGATAAAGAAGAATAAGAGAGGATTTTTTTTTTCTTTTTAGATGGTTAACCTAAAAACAAAGAGATGTGGTTGACCAAATAATGAAGATTGTTGTGTCAAACTTCTAATTTTTTTTTTTTAAAATACTAGTATACCGATATATATTTGTTTTATTTTGTATATTAAATAATAAAATAGTGAAAGAATTATGTAATAAAATATTATGAAAATTAAGTTATATTATTGTAAATGTTGTTATTCAAGTAATGAAATAGTAAATTTAAGTGATGTAATAATAATTTCAATTTTAAATATAATAAATAGAATTGATATTGTAATATAATATAATTAATTGAGCGGACATTTTTTTACTTTTTTTTTATTTTTAAATTTTTTAGAATAATAATATAATTGCTATTATATTTATTTAACCATTAAAAATACTAATAATAATATTAATATAAATTATAAATTATAAAAATTTAAAAGATTAAAACTCTATTTAACAATAGTATTTAGTATAACAACATTTTCTATAATTAAAAAAAAGCACACTTATAATAATAACACCATTATGAATAGTAATAATAATAATAATAATATCAATAATAATAATAATAATATTTATGTTATAAATATTAATATTAATATTAATATTAATGCTAACACTAAGACTAATGTCAACTATAATAGTTTATAATTATATATAAATTATATATAAAGATATACATTAATAACAAAACAAATAAAAATGACAAGTAATTGAAATACGATTAATTTAAGATGTGTGTCTATTTATAATAATAATAATAATAATAATAATAATAATAATAATAATAGTAATAATAATAATAATAATACCATTATAATAATATCTCGTAGTGATAAAAATAATAATAATACAATAACTACATATATAAAGATATATATACATATATATATATATATATATATATATATATATATATATATATATATATTTTTTGTGTTTTTTTTTTTTTATATTTTTTTATTTTTTTTTTTTTTTTTTTTTATATATTTATTTTTATATAATTGTTGTGTCCTCTTTTGTTTATATAATTTTATCCTCTTAATTATTATTTTTTAAATTAAAATAGTTATTCACAATAAAAATTATTTGTCTATTTTATCATTTTAATAATTTTAGTAACTATTTTTATAATTCAAATAATTACACAAATATAAAAATAAAATGAACAACAAAACAAATAAAAGGTGCAAGTAATTATTACTTTTCTTAAATGAAAAGTTTTTCAAGAATTTTTATTCACACTACCATGATAAATTGAATTACCAAATAATCTATGAATTAAATTATGATAAAGAAGAATAAGAGAGGATTTTTTTTTTTTTCTTTTTAGATGGTTAACCTCAAAACAAAGAGATGTGGTTGACCAAATAATGAAGGTTGTTGTGTCAAACTTCTAATTTTTTTTTTAAAATATATAAATTACTTTCAGCTCCCATTACATGAAAAATATATATTTTTTTTAAATAATAATTTTTTAAAAATATAAATTTTTTTTGTACTTAATTGTTTAATAATGATAAATTTATTTGATAATGAAAATTGAAAAGTTAAGTTATTATTTAAATTATTTAAATTTATTTTGTTAATATTATAAAAATGAATTTATTTAAATGCGTTAGAAATTTTGTTTCCAATAATTTCTTTAAATTAAAATTTAAAATAAATATTAAAAATATCATTTACTAAAATGATAAAAAAAATTCATAAATTCAAATTAGAAAAAAATATATATATCTAAAAAATATCTAAGAGACATACTAAATTATGCAATTAATATTATTTAATAGCCTCAATAAATATATAAAAAAAAAGATTAAAAAATAATTTTTCATAATGTTAATTTTAAAAAATGGAAAAAGTAAATTTGTTCCCAAAAAATTTAATTCTACTTTTTTAATGAAAGTGAGTGCTTTGGACAAAATTTCGTATTCTAATACCATATACTCTTTAATAAGTACTAACTGAGTTTCATATTTTGTGACTAGAATTATTTTTTAAAAGTCAGATTAACTATTTCAGTTGATTTATGTGTTTCCTATTTTATTTCTAAATGTAACATTAAAACTTAACCAAAACCAATGACAACAAATGAATTTAAATAAAATCATACAGTTCATATAAAATTTGGATTTGAATAACAAATTAGATGAGAAATCGATATATCAAATTACTATCTACTTTAAAATCAAACCATTCAAATTAGAGAAGCAAATAAAGATAAAATCAGTTATAAGGAAAAAAATTTGAAACTACTGTTTTTTTTTTTTAAATACTGATTAATATCAGAAGTGAATTGATTAAGTTGAATTTAAATATGAAACTTATAACAAAATCATTCAATAAAGTGGCACACTTTACTTTGGGTTTGGACCACTAAAGTGTGGTAACTAGCTTCTCAATTTCCCATATTAAAATCCAAAGAATACTCCATCAAAACAACAAGAATCAAAACAAAAGTTTCTCTTCTTCCTATAAATGTCATTCACATTGTAAAATTTCACCAATATGCCAAAAAAGTTCATCCAAGAATCATAAAGAAGATTTTCCCTCCTCTTCTTCGTCATCATAAAAGCGCAAGTGTTTCCCTTTCGGGGTTGGCAATCCTTTCAAACACAGTATGTTAGGTGAAGAATCATTCTGAGCACATTTCTCTTCCACCTCCTCTTTCACAATCTCATTATCATCACTGTCGTATATAAACCTTGTGTGTTTACCTTCAAACTTCGGAGCCATTCCTTCATTCATGTTAATCCTGTTCAAACCTTCACAGAGTTCATCAAGTACTATCCCTCCTTTAATGTTCTCTATATAATCTTCTTTATCTTCAGCTATTTTTCCCTCATCTTCATCTTGGATGCTTGCATTGGTCTGCATTGACCACATAGAATCATCATCATCATCATCTGTGAAGGAGCTACTAACCAGCTCAGAGAAACATTCTTCTGACGCATTTGAATCTGGTGATTTGTCTGAGAAGTCAAGTAAAAGGGACCTGCTTATCACACTCTTTTCAGATTCAAAGTTCTCTTGATTCACCACCACCTATCACCAAAGTTATGACACAAGATTAGTCGTAAAGATCAAGTAATTAGGAAGGGTCAAAGTAATTTTTATTTTCTGTCATGTCTCATACTTTAGAATTTGTCGAAGAACCACTTGAATTTTTCTTAATTTTCTACAAATATGTAAAAATAAAACACATAAATTGATATTAAAGTCACAAATTTGCAAATTAAAAACAAAACCTTTGAATACACATTTTTCAATCATGAGTTTAACATGTTTGATGTAGATTGTTTTAGAAAAAACAAACCTTTTTTTCTTTTTCGTCACATTGGGAGAACATTGGGAGATGAAGTTTTAAAAAATAAGCTGCAATTTCTTAGAAAGTAAGTTCAACCAAAACAAATGTGCTAGTTTATTGGTTATCTTGTCTATTCAGTTGTAAAAACAACATATTCTTGGCATTTTCCTTTGGTAAAGACTCGACGAACCTGAGGAACAAGGGGTTGTTGGAAAACATCAGAAGGAGTGACTGAAGCCAAACCAGAAATATTCTGAGTTTCAGACGCATTGACGGGAATGGGTGCAAGAAGTTCCGAGCTTTCAAGCGAGAACTTGGTAATCTCAACTTCCTCTTCCACTTTAAGCAAAAGGGTCTTCACTTGACCCCTCAGCAAGTCTTCCCCTGACCCTGGCGTGTTCTTCATTCTGCTTCCGCTCTGCTTCGCCAATGGAGTATCAAGAATTACCCCATTGGCGAGTCCCACAATTGGGGAATCATTTGTTATGTCTATTAATGCAGATGAATTCCATTGTTGCCCCCTTGATTTTGAAGCTGACACGTTTTTTCCAGAATCTTCAATCTTTCCTAGAAAAAAAAATGAATGAACGGTCATTTTGGTTGAGCTTAAAGGAGAAAAAAAATGAAAAATTAACAGTCAGTGGAACAAGAAAAAATCACTCACTGGAAACTGTGGTGGAGGGGTTATGTGTCGGTACTGTTCTGGTGGATAATGGGGTCTCCATTGAAAATAATAACCTAATAATACTTTGCACAGAAAAAATAGTAGTAATTGCACTGCACAGAACAGAGTAGTAGTGAGGGTTTATAAGAAAACAGAATGAATATGATGATGGATGAGGAAGTAGCCGTTAGTTTCTGCCTTTTGATTTATGGGCCTTTATTGGGCTGATACGGGTCTACAATGGGCCTCGGCTTTACCGTCCTTTTCTAACGGTAAGAGGAACGTTGTGCTTGTTTATTTGTAACATTAAACCCTGTAAATTCTGAAGAAATTTGTTTAGCAAAATAAATTAAAAATATCTGTTGTTTCTTATTTTATTAAAGAAAAAATGCGAGAAAAAAACTTTTGAAAAAATTCATTCCAAATAAAGGTTAAAACAAACACATTAGTGTGAATAATTAGAGTAATGATTGAGCAGCAAAGTGTGTTGTTAATTAGTTCTATCTCCAACCCTTCGTTGCATAATATAAGTCATTAGATTTGACTTTCGAACAGTTAGACTGCTAAAATAACATGGTTTCTATTGTGTTTACACGTGATTTAATTAATTGTTTTATTTTCTTTAAATAAGCTTCGGTAGATAATCTATTTCCTTTGTTATTTTCTAATGTTGTCTTATCTTTATGCGTAGAATATATAAAAATAAAGGTCTATAATATTATTATTTTAAAATTTTAGAGTAAAAATGATGTTAAATATTTTATATATATAATAGAACTACGATGTCAATTACTATAATCCTCTATAAATCCACGCTTTCTTCGTATTATAACAACCTATTAAAAAAAATCTCAGTTCATTGCACTTTTACGATTATTCATGTCTCAATATTGTGAATCTGTGACTACTGGCACCCAACCATAAGCACATGTGCAATAATAATACCTACCACCCACGAATCATATGAATATTGGTTATTAATTGGAAAAAGAACGATTACAATTAATTAGAAAAACAATTATTAATTTAATATATCCATTATTATTTACATATATGCTTGAAATATTAATTATTTGTTTAACAATTATAAATTTTCATTTCACTTTTCCAAAAAAAAAAAATCGAATCCCAAGATATGGGAGAATGAATATCTAGACACTGGACATTGATACATGAAAAACGACCATGGTTTTATGATGACTAAGCCAGCTAGATTATACAGTTTTGCTTCCTTCAACATGTGAATTAAATCCGTTCACACCAAGGTTGTCTCCTTTCTATATTTGCAGTAACATTAAGCACAAATCAAAAGCACGAGTTTTATTGACTTGGCAATAGCCAAAGGGCTTTTGGTCAACTTGACCCTATAATTATTATTTTTTATACAGGATCCCATCAACACGTTATTATGTCGAAAATATTTGTAAGACAAAATATTAATTTAATAAAAAAGCAACATAGTTTACTGATATATCAGTAAATTAAATAAATTAATACGAGAAGGAATGGAACACGAAGAGAATATTTAAAAAGAAATACAAGTGATAAAGCTAACCCACGTGTCTTTTCTTTATTGGCTCGTATATTTCCACGTTCTCTTTTAGGGGCAGACATTATTCAGTTTGGATGAATTTCTTTTTGGAAACTAAGTTAATTAATTTCAGTACTATATTAAAAGACAATAAACGGGTTAGTTGGTGTTTGGTTGCATCATTGCATTATGAGCACATGCTCTTAATATTTTGGAAATCAAATAGGTTATAAATGAATAATCTGTCTAACTTTTTAAAGGTAAACTTGGCAAATTGATACGTTGAAATTGAATCATTTATTTAAATGAATTAAATTTAAAAAAGAAAATTTGAGCTTTTATTACTAATTTTATTCTTAAAGTGTTTAAATTTAATAAATATCTTTCACGTAAAAAGATTAAAAAGAATGAAAGAATAATTGAACATAAAATAATAATTTTCAAGATAAAGTTATAATTTGGATAAATGACCAAATTCGCGTTATAAATGTATGGTGTGGTGATTTTAGTTTCCCAAAATAGTTTAATCATTAAAAGCTCCTAAATGTGGGGAAAATCACTTAATTTCGTCGTGTCGTGCAGGAAGATTTGGTAAGGTTACACTTATAAACACTTGGTTGTAAATATAAACATGTCAAATTGATAATAATTGAGATTAACTAAATTGGCAAAAATAAAGTTAGATATATTTTTTACTTTGCAAAGTGAATTTCCAAAAACTCTCATTTTACCTTTTACAGAGTAGGAAAAACACTGTCTTATTCTCTTTCCATTCCAGGTGATGAAGAAAAACGAAGAACCCATATCATTTGTAGTCACATGACATCTTCAAATGAGGATTCAAATTTTTCCTTTTATATTCTTTATAATCATCCAACAATTTATTGACTTGGTTTTTTTTTTTTTTTTAAAATATGTTATTT
>Ga0214545_1000044_pt1 | contig 115447 bp, 35 predicted proteins | sample CNSS4metaG_FD_160064 | JGI IMG/M metagenome (GOLD analysis project Ga0214545, IMG submission 160064) | Root nodule microbial communities from cowpea collected in UCLA plant growth center, Los Angeles, California, USA - CNSS4 | ecosystem: Host-associated > Plants > Roots > Nodule | place: USA... | reverse complement strand
CCCAAACAACGATATGGGCCTTCATTGAAAATTTGTTATTTTTTATGCAAAATTGAAAGAAGAAAAAAAAAACAAAGAAAGGAAAATTGAACTCGGATCCATATTATTGGGCTTTCGCACGGATTCACCCATTTATTATCACCCATCAAATTTTGTTTACAAAAATACATTCAGTATTGTTTATGGTGCCATTTTCTTAAATTATAATTAAAAATGAAAAAAAAAAGATGTATTTCTCTAGTTTTTTTGAGGACTCGATTGTTCCATTTTATTTATGCTTATGATGTTTTCTTTTTCTATTTCAAACTTACTTTTTTTTAGAATAATAACCATACTCTATTTTATATATGAAAGAAATTAGATGAGTATATATATATATATATACATGTATATTTGTATATGCGTATATAATGATATAACTTTATCTAATAGGAGTAGAAAAATTGAGAAATGTACATTAAAAATTTTTCCTAAAATTTATTTCTTGTGAACTGAATGGACAAATAATCTACTCTTTCTGCTTTTTGCCTAAAGTAAACTGTGAAAAGTTGACATCTCTGGTGGATTGAGACTATAATCAAGACTGAAATTTTATAAATAGAGGGTTAAATATGTTTTTGGTCCCTCAACTTTTAATGAAAATTGGAATTAGTTCCTCTTTGAAACTTGAACCCAATTTAGTCCTCAAACTTTAGAAATGTATAAATTTAGTCATTTTAACCAAATTTTGTTAAGTTTGTTTGACATTTTGAACACATTTCTTAGCTAACATTCAACTAATGTTAAGGTGGAATTTTATCCAATGGTGTAAACAACTCAAATACTATCATCAAACGTATTCGAAACATCAAATAAACTTAATAAAATTAGGTTAAAATGACTAAATTTATACATTTCTAAAGTTGGAGGACTGAAGTGGGTCCAAGTTTCCAAAAGAGACTAATTCTAATATTCACTAAAAGTTAAGGGACAAAAGATATATTTAATCCTAAGATAGATAAACAAATCGAGTGAAATGAACCTTTATTGTAATTATGAATAGAATTGATCATTAAAGTGAGAAGATGATGACTCTTGTTGACACTAAATGTTCTTTACCTTGTTATTTTAAATGTAAAGAAAAAGGGTTAATTTTAAAGCACTTCCTGAACAGTTTGCGACAAAGGTCAATTTCGATCACCATTTTGACATCTAGCAAAGCAAAAGATGGTAGAAAGAGAAAACCTTGGTTTGATCACAAAAGGAAAAACATCAATTCATCATCTCAGTAAAGTAAACTTAAAGTAAAAGGGAGAATTAACTTAATATATGATCATGGATCTCAATGTTTCACACATATTTATTATATATAAAAGCCTTTTGCGATGTGTTAGTTGAGTATGCTAATAATTTTCACCTAGAATGTTGTCGAGTTGTCTATGTTTTTAGAAGAATTAACAATGACAGGTGTTAGTTTGTTGCCTCGTGCCAGTATCTTACCAACTCTGTATCTATTTGTTTGTCAGATTTTGTGACAACATAATGGGGACAATACATTATTAACTATGAATAAATCTTCATCACTTTGTCATCATTTTGTTTCATGGTAATTATTTCTGGTTTATCATGACATCTTCTTCACTGCTTAACCTACTCAAAAAGCAAGAGTTTTTCACTGGGAAATTTTAGTGGGTTTTCATCACTTTTCGTATTACGTGATGCTGCGAGATTTTTAGTAAAATTGAGGGAAAAATTGTTGTAGATAACATTAGCAAAGATTAAGCGGACTCGGTCACAATATAATTATAACACAATATAAGTATGACGTTTGGACTATTATGCTCTTAATTAAAAGTAGTTACCTCTCGAGTAATGGTTATAGTTTTTGTTGTAGTGGTAAAGATCCTATGCTAACATATACTTTGTATAAGTAGTTTTTCTTAATATTGCAGGATCCGAATAACAAAAATTGTTTACGTAAATCAAACCATAAATTCATTGACATACAAAAGCATATGGAGGATTTCAAGCTCATGGCCCCACTTTAAGTGGCATCATCCACCATTACAATCATTCCCACAATTCTCTCATTCTAAAGAACCTACTCAGAAGCATTTGATCAATAAAAGAAAGAAAAAAAAAAAAAACAGATGAAAACTGGTCTGAAGTTGGAACACACACAGAAAGCTTGCTGACACAAGGTAGTAGTAGTAGTAGAGACTAGTAATGTATAACTGATAGTTTTTTTTTTTTTTCCTTTTGTTTCTCTTGTTGTCACCAGAAGATGGTGTGGTTTGAAGTTGGAGTTTTCTGGTTCAGACATGTTCTGTTGATGAAGAAAGAAGTGGCTGAGCAAGTGATGCTTTGGCGTGGCTTGCAGGCCTAATGATGCTATGATCAGTGGTGGATGCAATCGCAAGCTGTTCTCTAGCAAATTTCCTCTCTTCACTTTTACCCCACAAAACAAAGTACAGTCCCGATACAATCAACACTGCCCCAATGATCCTGTGTGACATCACAGATTCAGCAAAGAACCAAACTATTATTATCATTCTAGAAAGAAAAAAAGGGTAAATAATCAAAAGAGGGAGCAAAAAGTTAACTTAAAGAAGCACACGAGACACAATCTTCTGTTCAACATGTCCTATGCTATAATTCTTCAAACTTTTTTAACCCTTTGGAATGTAGAATCATTCAGCAGAAACCCCTTTTCAGGTCTCACCGAAAGGTAACAAATTTACTGGTTTTTCTAGCTGCAATTGTCGTTTACTGTGGCCCTTTGTCATTTTCTCAGTCTCCAGACAAGAAAAATGCTTTTAGACCATTTCAGACTCAGCAGCATATTGCAGGAAATACGCTGTCAAAGTTCTCATTCATTGAAAGATGAAGTTTATGTATAGTGTGTGAGTGTGTTTAGTCAAAATTTGACTGAGGAAACTTCAATTTCTTCCTTGAACCATGAGCACATGCACTTTTTTTTTTTCTCGTGCATGAACATTTTCTTGAAATTTTTCTTGTGTTAACTCATTACATGATGGAAATGATGAAGAAAATGAGGATGATTAGAGTGTAGTGGGGACTAACCCTCCCAAGTAGAACTCTTCTCCTAAAGCTATGGTTGCCATGATGGCGACAACAAAAGTCTGAACAGGTTGATACACGGCAACAAACACAGGGCCACCTCTGTCAATGCACCATATTTGTACAGCGAAGGCAATTCCTGATGCCACCACTCCCTGCAACCCATTATCAAAACCAAATTAAAACGAAAACACATCGATAAATGTTTTCCCATCATTATTCACACAGAACATCATTCATAACATAACCACTTTTGTACTATCTATAATGTCACGCCTCAAACCCATGCACCACTTTTCAAATTAATATGTTAATCACAAATATTAGTTCTGATATTAGAAAAACAATCAGCTTTTCATCAGTTCCACGTTAATTTATCTGACTCAAGACAGACTCTGGTCGCTGGTCACTTAATGTATTCTTATATGTCTGTGTCTGATAAAGCAAGTTTTATAAATGATGTTATTATTCCAAACCATTGAATAAACAATGAGCAAGCACAAGGTCCGAAGTTTTCAAAACCATTTTTTTATGACAGTACGGTGAATTAGCTGTAAAACTGATAAAACTCTTGCTCTAATCAGAAACAATACCAGAATTGTGTGCAAGTTTTATACTTTTTTGAAAATGAGTGTAAAGTACAGAATAATATTGTATATAAAAGTTACTAACCGCATATAAAATTGTGAAAGCTTCTCCACCAGAGTGGAAAAGCCAAGCCTGTGCATCTCTTTCAAGGACCAAAGCAATGACCAGGAACTGCAAGAGTCCAAAGAAACAGGTGTAGGAAGTGAAAGAGAGACGAGCAGGGTACTTCTTCAGAACTGGTGCTTGCAGCACAAGCCAACCAGACCAAGACAAGCAGTGTCCAATCAGGTACAAGCACCCCAGGGTCCAGTTCTTTCCCTTTGCATCTCCAAGAGAGAGCGTTCCAAAATCAAACACTGGTGTTGTTATTGTGTTGCTGTTGATGCTGTTCACACGGGTTCCTGGGCTGTATATTGTTGGACCTTTGTAAAGTGTGATCACAGTGGCCCCAACCACACACAAAAGGGTTCCCGCCACCTTTGCAATCCCATCTTTTCGGTTCAATCTCACTTGCTCTATTCTGAAATTGTGCAAACCCACTTTATCATTCACATATTTGAACCAAATTCATGTGTTTATATATATTAAAGTATGAAAGTAAGTAAGTAAGAAGTATATGTGTTCATAATAGGGCTTGCCTGAAAATGGCTGCCATGAGGAATGTAATGGCTGGGACAGAGTTCTGTATTGCTGATGCGAAGGTAGGAGATGTGTTCTCCAAACCAAGCAAGTAAAAACCTTGATTTGCTGTGATCCTATTTAATGCCACGTTTGTATATATATATTATCAAAGGAAATATTTTGAAAATGAAAGAACAAAAAAGCCCTTAATTTAGTTTAACGGTAATTAGTGTTGCATGGCTTGATGAATTAGACATACCCAACAAGTGCCAGAAGAAAGAACTGGCAGGCAAAGTTTAAACTGATAGCTGGCCTCTCCTTCCTGAACCAAAGGAAAAAGAAACAAAGGCGCAGGTGAGATCATGAAATACTTGTGAAAGTTTATGAAGAAAGTGTTAACATAGATTTATTGGAATGAATATGAAGACTTGTAACATGTTATGTTATATATAACATAAGACAGAAAGTTGAAAAGATTACGAACTTTTCCAAGAAGTAGGCGAAGGGAAGGAGAAGAAGCAAGGCAATGATGTTACGATAGACTGGGAAAACAAGTTTGCTGACACCCATGTTAAGTGCAGCTCTTGAGACAACATGGAAGCCGGCATAGCCAAACTGCAAGGCCAGCATGGCCACATGCAGCTGCATTCTTTCAGGAATGGAACACCACATTCTCCTGGAAGAGGCTGAGCCTAAATCAGCCATTTGGGAGTGATCACTACTGCAAAAGGGTTTAACTGGTTTGGACCAAAATAGCAGTAGTGTTGTGTGAGGTATAAAGGGTAGAAGAAGAAGAAGAAGAAGAAGTGGTGATGAGAAAACGGGAGAAGAGGGGCTATAAATATAGGGAAATGTGAGAGGAGAGTGTGGAATAGAAGGAATAGGCATGGCCCACAATCTCCCTAAAAAGACGTTATGTCAACTGTTGATAGCATTGGAATGTTTTTAGTTGTCTCCCACATCTTCTTTATAATCTGCCATGTTTGGTTCACAGGACAACCCTCACCGCACTTCCCTTCAAATTTAAACAAAAAATGGGATCCTACTCACTCTAGGGGCATGCTTCATCATACTTACTAATTACATGAATTTAATTAGAATCTTTATCGATTATCATGGATAAGAGATATTATTCACTTTCTAATGGTACACTCTAAGGCGTAGTTCGTCGTTATTTTGTCTTTAAAAAATATCTCAATAGATAAAAAAAGAAATGAGTATTTAAATTATTTTAGATATCGATTTCTAAATGATATGAAACTTATGAGTATGGTAGGATCAAAATGAGATATATATCGATCTTTAACCATCGGACATCATATACAAGCTTGTGAAGATTCTTATAATGATAATAAGTTTACATTTGTATGAATAAATGTATTATTTTTGTTTAGTGAGAAGATTATTATTGTTTGATTGAAGAAATTAGCAGGTTATGGTTTGGCAGCATGCCATGAATGACGATAATTGAGAAATGGCTTAGCCGTCATCAACACAAAAAAGCCAGACAGCAGGGTGGTGGATACCCCCATTCCATTCATTTTCAAAGTCCAAACCCCACCCCCCACCAATTTCTGTTTCAATTCTTTTGCACTCTTCTAATTCTTTGTTACGGATTTTTTTTTTCAGCTAGATTTTACGGGCTAATCTTGTTTATGATAATTTATTATTTAGTGATTCAATCAATTTTTGTATACAATGATTATAGCTTACTTAATGATATACTGTATTATTTTATATACTTATTGATATATTAATTTCGTTTTCTCTCTTCACTCTCTTGTTCTATTTTTATGTTACTTTTGCATTTCATGAAGTGTTAAACTTTTTATGTTGGTTTCATTCTAATTTTATTATGGATTCTGAGGTTATAATGAAATAATTTTTTTATTCTTTTTATTATATTATTGTAGTTGTCATTCATCTATGTCTTTTATTATTAAATCACATAAAAAGTAATAATTTTTACATGCTAGCTAATTAGCGAAGTATTTAAATCTATATACATGCTAATTACATGAGTTGAAGTGTTTCTAAATCTAATTGAGACTTTACTTTAATTTTGTTTACAAACTTTTAAGTGATTAAATGAGTTTTTACTAAAGAAAAACATTCAAATTAAACATTTTTTTTCAAGAAACAACTAAATTAAAAAAAATTATAAATAAAATAATTAATTCATTTTTTTATCTTTTAAAATGTACTTTTGCTTCTTCTTTTTTTTTTTATCAATTTGAATGTTAAGACTCTATCATGAATTGTGAAGTGCAAGGACTCTAAGAGCACCATCTATACAATAAAGATCTCTTTATAAAATTATATTTAATGCTTATAAAAGGCTTGAATAATTTGTTGATTAATTAATGTAACAAGGATGAGTATAATTGTGATATTATGGAAAAACTAAAGAGAGAGTGACGAAAGAGAATCCAGATACCCCACTCACTTAAGGGTCTTACCCTCTTACCCAACACTTTTTCCCTATTCAAATAATACATTATCATGAAGCATGTATTGTAAGCACTTATATAATATATCATATCATATGGACCACCAATGGGTATAATACTATACTTTCGTCCTAGCTATAATATTTTATTCATCAATGATCTAAAAGATATATATTCCATTTCTAAAATCTTCTATTGCAACTAGTATTTGTACTACATTCAATTAATTAATGTCCAATCATCTCAATTTAATCACAAAATTAAATTAAGATTCCAAGTGCACCATTTTGTTAGTGTTTAGAAGAAAAATTTTATCATAACAGGTTCGAGAAAATAAAAATAATGAGAAAAAAAAAAACATGACAAATATTGTGATGTAATTTTCAGAAAGGGATAAAAAATAATCGCCATAAAGAGTTAGATATATTTTGTTTTAATAAAACCTAACAAGTTTTGTTGGAAGTTCCACCTCGATTAGAATTAAGACAAATTCACAATATATAAGTGGGTGCAATCCTCATCTTACAAGTTAATTTTATGGAGTTGAATTAGATTTAAAGTCCACTTCTAACATGATATCAGAGTCACTGTAAAAAAAAAACGGTATGAATATATCACTTAAAAGTCCACTTCTAACAAGTTTAGAATGAATGATTTTAAAAGAGATAAATGTTAAAATTTATGGTTGAATTATACATGTTACAATTTTAACTATTCAATTTTTTTTTTTTTAAGATTCTTATCATTCAAGTGATAAAAATGTGAGACTACTATTTAAAGTCTATTGCTTTAAGTTGAATGCTGATGATGTCTTATCCATTGTCATGTATAATGTATTTTGTTGAAAAATGTAATTGTAAAATGTGAAGATAAATGTAATATTCATGTTATAAATAATAATTATTTTAGTATTACGAATATACATGTGTGATGTGTGTGATAATAATCTGGAAGATGTTACTGAGATATTTTAGATTAGAATATTTGATGAGATACCAAAACTATAATGATTCACTAAGTTAAATTGACAAATATAAGAATTGATGGAATTTTTTTACATCAATTAAGGAGTAAAGAATCATCAATATCAATGTTATGTTATATGTAAGAAATTACTTTAAGATATTGCTAAATGATAAATGTACCAAAATAAACAAATTTTTAGACAAATAAAATATTATCTGAGTTTAAATTTAATATTAATCTTTTAAAAATAATGTTTTATTATACATGCTTTATGAATAAAATGTGTTGTATGTCTAATTTAATAATTAACTTACTTTAATTTTTTTAGTTTTCTATTTGTGTTGGACATCTTGCAATGATTATGTTTTAATATGGAAACCAATAATCTATGGGCACAAGTATCATATAAATAACTTTATCTATTTTTATATAAACTTTTAGTTTAATTATTTATATCTGAGATATGTAATATATTCATATACCTAATTATTCCTCCAAATTATTATCCTGCAATTCATATGTTTTAATAAATTTAATAACGAATATTTTAGTGTGTTATATGTGCTTTTCCCCAAAATATTAATTTTATCTACTAGATATGGTAGAGATAAGAATTCTAATATAGTTCAATTTCTTTTTTTCAAGAAACTAAAAAGGAAAATACTTTGAGAAAGAAAAAGAAGAAGAAACTAAATTTAAAAAACTCCCTTGCCAAAATATTGATTAGAAGATTCATGTTGTATATCTCTAATATTTTTTAATTTTATTTTTAGTCCTTAAATCACTATTTAAAACATTTTATTTGAGTTAAAAGAATTATCTAAGTCGTTTTCAAAACAAAATATAAATTTATTAAAACAATGTATTAAAGAAAACTTATTGGAAATTAAAATAAAATCTAATGATTTGTTAAGGATAAAACAACTAGTTAAGACTTTTACAAATTGCATACCCATAAACTTCTACAATTTTAATTTTACTTATGATCTAATGAATGGAATATATGTGAACTTTTACGATAAAAGTTGTAAAATTTTTGTTATAATTTACATTATACATTTGCACAAATAAAATAATTTGTTTCTTATTTTGAAAATTGAACTATTTAGTGTGTAAATATATATATATATATATTATATTTATATTTATAAATATAAATTTAACGGCCTGCACACGTACCTTGTATACATTTTTATAATGTTAACCATTTAATGGATAATGATTACATAACTAAAGTAATAATGACATTGAATAACAATGTATATAAAAATTTACTTTACCTTTTTCTTTTTTTCAAATATATAAATATTCTCATATATGAATGTTACCATTACGCAAGCTGATTCAAAGCAGCAATCTCAATGTAATTAACCAAAACCAAAAGAAAACATAGAAAAAACATCCACAAACACAACCAAAACTCATTAAATAAATTTGATTGAATATTATATTTCTTTTCGAAAAGAATATATATATATATATATTTAAAACGATATTCTTAAAATATTTTTGACACTTTTTTAAAATAAGTAAATTTTATTTAATATAATTTAACATATGATTAAATATAGCTTTCTTGGTCTACTTGTTTTTATCCATATCATTTAAAAAAATAGCAGGTTGCAGAAAACTTCAGGATCCGTTTTGCTTTTGAACATTTTCTTTTTTGTTTTTGTGGTAGATAGTAATTAATATTTAATTAAGTAAGTAATTAAGTGGAAAAAATGTTGATTGAGTCTGACTAGAAATAGAAAATGGAGGCAAAAGAAGTGTTTCCACTCCCAAAGTTAGCAGAAAGTGTGGGTTGGTTTCTGAAACGAACCTTCTCACTTTATCAGACATGTTGGCCCCTTCAAATGCGACCATAATCATTCTCAAATTCAAACAATACAAGCACATTCATTCCTATACCACACCTTTTCATCTTTTCAATTTTTTAAGGAAAAAAAAAATCATGTATTTTTTACGAAATATAGAAGATAAGTAAAATAAACGATGTTTATTGTTTAGATTGATAGAAGTCTTCGTAAAGGAAGGAAGGAATGAATAAAAAGTTTATTTTCTTTCTTTGAATGAATGAAAAAGATAGGTGAGAAGAGAAATTAATTACAGAAATTATTCGATTAAATTCATACTCATTTAAATCTGTATCCCACTTAAATTCGTTAAATTCACAACTGAAAAGAGTAAATTATCAAATCAATAATTTTTGTTATTTTATTTTAAAAAAATCATGACTTTATATTCTCTTACATTTTGTTATATATAGAAAATATATGAATAAAATAAAATAACAAGTTCTTCTTGTAATATATTTGTTATATTTATCATATCTTTCATATCTTTCATATTTCACAATCTCTACAAATTTTCAATACTCATAATATTTCATTCTTTAATTATATGACCCTAATATGCTATATTGTAATATAATATGATTCTTAAAATTTCATAGGTCCGCATCTCAATTACATCTGCATCAAACTCTCAAGCTTAAAATGCAGACTCAAATGAATGTTCATTGTATACGAAAACAACAATAACTAAAAATTTAATGGTTTTTTTGTAAAAAGAAAATATTTCTTACTTTATAAAAGTAAACTAAAAATAAAAAAAGAAAGAGTAAAAAATTATGCAAAAGATAAATGTAATTTTTTATTATTATTATTATACGTGATTCTCTTAACTTGTGATTTATTATGCTTTTTTGTTTATGGTGTAAGGATGAATGTCCACTAAAGCAATTTGTTGATCCTTTTAAGTCTCTTGTTTCACTCATTGCTCGATATTCTTGTTTGTCACTGATCAAGGATATGTTGTTAAAAGTGATTTAATGCTAAAGTTAGTGTAGAGTCGATTAGTAAAAATAATAAATATTATAGTTATTGTGAGATAAAAGTCTCAACAATTATACATAGGTTTAATATGTATTTTTAAAATTTTCATGGACTTTTATTAAAGTTGACCTAATCATGATCCATTATAAATATATTCATGTTAATCAATAATAAATTAACTTTTAAGTGGATTGTTTGGTCTCTCATGGTTAAACATGACTAGATGAGTCGAGTCGAGTCGGTTTCAATCGACCGATACAAATAGTACATTTTTAGTAGTATAAAAATTGGAATGAGCTTGGAAAAGTTTTTAACATAAAGAAGATATTGATGAGAGTGAAAATTTTTGAAGAAAGAATATTGTTATGGGAAGGGTGAAAGAAGAGTAAACCGGTCGGGTAGTACCTAAGTAGATGTGGTGGTGATTGTCTTTGCACGAGCTTTCACCCTTTTGGGTTGCACAAAGTACATTTCTCACACATTTTCTCAAAATAAGATCCACCCACGCCACCAACGAATCTTCACTCTCTTTTCTTCTCACAATCTCTACTCTACTACTACAATCCTCACCTACTCTACTATTTTCACTTCAAATCAACAAATAATTATTTAAATTTGCTTTTATCAATTTAAATACTCATTTAATCAATTATATCAATGAGTTGATCAATTTATAAAAAAAAGTATATAATTCGTAGTTAATTAGTGGAAATTATTATGAGTAATAATAATGTTATAAGAAACTAATAATATCAAGTGACCGGAAAATCGCACGCATATGTTGTTGGTTGCTAAAAGATGTTTGCATAAACAACCATCATTAAAGTGTCGAAAAACAAAGAAGAAGAAGAAAGAATCATAAATGAAATCAAATCAATAAACAATTGGATTCCTCCAAAAGGATGCTGTTCCTCCTCATGCCCAACATCATCTTCAAACCTTGTACCACTATCCTTTAACCATCAGGTAAATTCATTTCTCATTTTCACCATTATGAGATGCATGGATATAGATATGGTTTCAGATGAAATCAATTTTTCAACGTTTTCAAAAATCAATTCTAGTTAATTTTACATTACTTTGACACAAAACAAAACATAACATGCACTAGTGTTAGAAATTTTATTGGGATTAGAGACAAAACAAGTGCATCAAAGATAAGATCAACATATCGAGTCATATGACACCACTTTTAACTCGAAATCTTAAGACAATGAATTTATGATTTTTTGATCTTATATAATATTTAACTTTATTTTTATATTTAATGTGAGACTTTGACTCATACTTTAATTATTCCCAACACAGTAATGAGTAAGTTTAACTCATAAAATGATATTATCTCATCCAAAATCTTAATACAATACATTTATGAATTTTCTTCCTTTTATCATACTTAACTTTCATACTTCTGCTTAATACGAGACTTAATACTTCAAAATAAGTCACAAGTCAAACACGAAATCATATGGTCTGAATTAGGCATGAGTGGTGGGTCAGTCAATGCTTAAATGAAATTAACGTTACCTTGCACACAATAATTATTCTGACAAACTGAATTTATTATTATATAATAAAATCACAATTGGTAGCATTAAAATATGATATCATGCTTATTTTGTAGTGGTATGCATAAAGCTCTGAAGGAACCATTATCGGAGCTTGGAGGTGGAACGATTGAAAGGGATATATGTAATCACGAGAATGTCTAAAAGAAAAACCTTAACTGTTGCTAAGGTTTGATCATATTGAGGTATGTGTGCTTTATCAAAGATTGGTCAACTTTGTGATGGTAAAGTCATCAACATTGATATAATGGATGGTAGGACAAGAGGTGTAAAAAACTCACTATTCTATTTCAAAACATACAAAACTATAATTTATTGTAAGGGGATATTCAAAGTTCGTGTTCTTATACAGTGAGTTAAGATATAATTTAATTTCACACAATCTTTTTTTTTTTAATTTGAGTTATTTATTGAAAATGTTATTTTTTGTTGAAAATATAAAGTGAGTCTAACAGTCACGTATTAAGTAAAAAAAGTAATTAGTATATAAGTAGAAGAAACACTATAAATCTATTATGTTAAAATTTAGGATTGAAAATCGTTATAATCTCTTATTTAGACTCTTTCATAATTTATTGGTGTAAAAAAAAGGAAACTAAACAAAATTTTATCAAAGTTTTGAAAATAATATATATATATATATATATATATATATATATATATATATATATATATAAAAGTGAGACAAAATTTTCTGATAATTTTATAGTTAAAGAAATTAGTATTAGGTGGAATTGAGTTTGGAAGGAATTAAGAAAGAGAAAAAAAAAACTATTTGGATGGGAAAAAAATTGTGGTAAAATAAATTTATTCTCATGTCTCTATTATATTTTTTTCTTGGAATATTTGTTGGACAAATTCTCCGAAAGTAAATTTACGTAAGAAAACCTGTATCATATTTTAACACTCATTTTTTTTTACACTCATTTGATATTATCATTCATTATCTTCAATTTCTCTATTTTTTTTTTTATAAATACAAAATTGTAAACTATTAATCCTTACATGAAGCTGTCAAAATGATTGTTTTTTATGTTTAAAAAAAAAATCTCAAAGCACCCTTTCTTTTCTTGTAGATTCTTGTGGATGTTATAACTTAAAAAAAAATTGTCAATGAGAAGAAGATACAATTAAGATCTTGAACTTCACAAAGATCTTACAAGGTTTTCACTATTGTTTCTACTAGTGGCTGAAAAAACTTTTTCTTTCTGTGTTCTTTGACTCATGGCACATTTGTAGGATCTTCCTCAGAAAAAACAATAAAAACTAGTGATTCTTTATGTTCCTAGTTAGATGCTTTTGGCACAAAGGTTATCCGCCACAATCAACGAAGACACTTCATTGCCTTTACCACTAAAAAACAAAAATAAAAATCACGAGCTTGTGACTTTAATGTTATGTATATTAAGAATTCGAGTCTAAATTCCACATCGGATAAAAATAAGAAAATAAAGTACTATATAAAAATAAATACCTATAAATTCATTGTGTTAAAATTTTTGATTAAGAGAAGTGTCAATGTTTAATGTAATTAGACTCAGGTTTCATGGATGTTCGTATTTCTCTTGTGAATAACAATATGATCCTCTGTGATGTTGTTTGTATTATTAAAAAAAAAATTATCCGTTTCTTGTAATTTTAATTCTGGTTTCCGTATCAATTTAGAAATGAAATTCTAATCGTGGATTAGTCTTCACTAACGATACCCAGTTTTTACTATTTTTAATTTTACCATTACAAAATAAAATGAGACATAGTTGTCAAAATCACATCATGAAACAGGCAACTTCGTTTAGCATAATCTAAAAGAGACATAAAAAAGCATTAATCTTTGTGTTTTGATGCTACTTGTCTCATGCGTGCCATTTTGACCCTACAATATTTCGTTATAATTAAGCTTTATGTGGGAATTAATTAATTAAATTCATCGCCTTGGATATCAATTTTATTGTTCTAACATTATCATTATCTATTTGAATCATGCTGGATATTGATATTACTTTTTATACACTTGTAAGTTAACCAACATATTTTTAGGTAGGCTCAAAAATAACATTTTGATAATAAATATTATTAAAAATGTTAGTATCAAGAATACCAATTTAACTTGGAATAAATTATTCCTACTATTAAATTTTATAGGATATGTTAAGTCGTTTATAAATTAATGTTGTCGAATATAAATTAAATTTAAACTTATCAAAGCTTATCCTGATGAATATATATATATATATATATATATATATATATATATATATATATATATATATATAATTAAAATAGTTTGATCAATTTATATTTTTGTCTTTGTAAACAGTATCAACTTTTGCATATAATAGTTTGCAATTTTCTAGTAGACTTACGAGTAGATATGCTCCGACACGTCTCATAAATGACGTTGTGTCCGACACGTATCAGACACTGACACTCATAGATACTTGAGACATACTATGTTCAATTTGAAAGATATTTTTTTATCTTTGATGTGATTTTGATGATTAAAATAAGGAACAAATCTTATTTTATCACTACTTTTTACATATTGGATATTAGATAGGTAGATTGGATTCATTTTTGTGTTAGTTGACAATTTCAAACTTAACACGTATATACATGTCGTGTCCCATGTCTTATATTTTTTTAATTTAACCGTATCTCCATATTTATGTATGTGTTGTATCCGTAACTGTGTCCGTATTTGGGCAACATAGCTTACGAGTTACATAAATATTAGAAAATTTGATTTTTGCACTAATAAATCTAATCTAAGTTGATCTTTTTGCTGAACCTTGTGAAGATGGTATTGGAATCTTTGAGATAAGAGGAAAAGTTGGCACAAAAATCTTCCAAAGCAGACAAAAAAGATTCTAGGGTTGACTATTTCATCCTTAATTGCACGATACAAAAACATGGTGTGTGCATTTGTGCTTCACAAAGGTTATCGCAAACATAACTCATTACTCTAATTTCAATGTTTACGATAAAAAATTCAACTCATGAATTACACCATAATGATGTCATGAGGAAAATCCTTCATTCAACTTTACATGTAGTGGCTACTACATAAATTATCTCTTTAAAGTATTCGTTTAATATTCAAATTTCACCAGTTCATTGTCTGATTAATCAAATTTGGTTGATTTGATTAAATAAACAAATTAAAACACATGACTAATTGAACTTATTATTTAAACGAGTCAAATTCAAGTTTCACAAATGCAACGTAGTTTGTTTATTTAAATTGATGGTGAGATTTTAATTAACTTCTAGGTTTAATAATTAGATTGGTTCTTTGGCCTACTTCAAAAATTAATTTATGTAGTTTAAATCACATTATTTATAATTGGACTAGAAATCATGAAACTTTATGAAAGAAGGTTTTACTTTAAATTAAATTTTAATCACGATTCATTCTATACATTATTCTTTAATTATTATAATATGCTTGTACGGTCTTTAATTAATTTATGTAGTTTAAATCACATTATTTATAATTGGACTTGAATAATGTATAGAATGAATCGTGACTAACACTATTGACCACACGTAATTAAAAAATAAAAAAAAAAAAAAAAAAAAAAGATGAATTTGATGTGAAAAAAGGAACCTATTTCCCTTAAAATGAAAACAAAACATATGCATATAAACAAAACAATATCTATTTACATGCATGTGTTAGGTGTTGCTTTCTTTCTTTATTATTTTTTCCATACATAGAAGAAATACACAACAATTCTTCCATATCATTATTGTACTATCAATCATTTACATTTATTAAGAGAGAAGAATGACACTTAAAAACTAAATTGATGATTTATTAATTTACCAAAATCTCAATATGTATCAATGAGAAGGTCAAAAAAATTGGCATGCATAGAGTAACTTATGTGCATTTCTAAATTTTTCTTGCTTTTCTCTTTTGCAAATTAAATTTCTTCGAATGTTATGTGAAAAAATTTTACTAATTAACTTATAAATTAATTAACTTTAATTAATAAACAAAACAATTGATATTTTTTAAATTATTGTAGAGAAACTTATCTGAACATATTTATTATCAGAAATAAAAGATAAATAAAAAGATAGGCTATTATTTGTTGTGGACCTGAAATACGATAGGGCTGTAAATTAGTGGGCCTGATGGTTACTGCGTTTTAAGTTCAATATAACAGAATGGGCTGGAAAACATTGTCAAGCCCCATGAATCCCCAAAATTAATCACAGTGATATTTATTATTTTATGAAAGTTAAAATCATTTTTTTTCTTAAAAAAAATCATACAGAGAGAAAGATATAGAAGTTCTTACAGTCACAAAACAAGGTGTGAATTTTTTAAATTACTTATATTAAAAAAGAAAAATATACATACGTTTAGCGTACGTGTTTTTCTATTAATATACACAAAGGAAATGTTTTATTTGAATCGAAATGTATACAATATGATAGAATTAACTTTTCTAAATCTCTTTTTTTTTAATTGAATTTAGAATTTTACTCTGAAAAATAAATGTGTATATTCCACTTAAATTAACTATTCATTTATAAACTCAGAAGAATAACCTTCATGAAATTATTTATAGTTTCTACTCTAAAAATCTAGGTTTGGTTTGAAAATGAGATATAAGATTTTTTATATCCAAAAGTAATGTGGACAATTTTCAAACCTAGATTTTTCCAGAGAGGAACACAAACATAGTCATTATCTACTTTAATTTCTGATACCAAATACTTTGTTTCATTCTACCTTCAATACTGTAGAACCCTCTTTCTGCACGTATCTTATACTAATTTCAAATTATCATCCAAACATCTCCTTTAATTAAACAATATCTTTTTTTATAATTTGTTTTCTTTTAATTTTAATTAATTTAAAATTGAATTTGCTTTTAATGTAAAAAATTCTTTTGAACAAATGAATACACCCCTAAGTTTTATCAATAAATTTTAGGGTTAAATATCTTTTTATCTCTCAAGTTTCAGTTAATTTTGGAATTAGTCTCTTTTCAAAATTTTATATCAATTTAGTTTTTCATCTTTAGAAATACGTGAATTTAGTCCTTCTTATCAAATTATGTTAAGTTTATTTGACATTTTAAACGCATTTTATAATAATATTTGAGTTTTGAAGCAAAAATGTGTTAAACGGTGTAAATAATTCAAATACTATCATGAAATGCGCATGTGCTTGAAACGTCAGATAAACTTAACAAAATTTGGTTAAAAGGACTAAATTCACGCATTTTTAAATATAAAGAACTAAATTGTCAAAAATTTTTAAGAGGGATTAATACCAAATTTCACTTAAACTTCAGGGACAAAAACATATTTAAACCTAAATTTTAATTGTTATTCAAATAAATGGATCTTTTTTCTCAAGTGGACACACATAATTATCAATATATATATATAGATATATATATATATATATATATATATATAAAAGTGTAAAGAGGTATAAAGTAGAAAATAGAAACATATTTAGTGTTAGTCAACTTTATGAAGTACATATAACTTTGACACAAAAACTTCAATTATTTATTTGCTTAATCTGTTAAAAATAGTTTATCAAATTACATTCTCATTAGCATCGATAAAGAATATAATTTAAAAATGTATGTTTACTTTTATTAAAAGAGATCAAGTTGCTTGTTGATGCTTCTTTTTGAAAAATGGACTGAATTATTTAAGTGAGTGAAAGTGACATGAAAGTTGAACGAAAAATAAAAGAAAAAAATCTTACCAAAGCTTGAAATTTTTGGCATGGAGAATCAAATTTTCAGTCGTGGAAAACACACACCTACAAAGGGAAGGGACAATATTAAAAGATGTCATAATAGTAAGAAAAATAAGAGAGACAATATTGAAAGAAAATATTATCAATAATTGTAGAATTTATATATTTAAAAACATGAAATGCTGAAGCTATCGTTTTCAATGTTTTTTAAAGTCTTTTAAATCAAATTAAAAACAGGAGAATAAAAAGTAGATGCATAATTGTAATTACGTCTTAATCATTTCGGTCACTATTTGTTTTTTTCCACAACACAAACACATACACATACAAAGGTTCGGAAATTTATCTACCGAAAGAGAGAGAAGAAAAAAAAACTGAAAAATATGTTACGTAATAGACAAGAAAAGAAATAAAAAAATATGGAGGTACAAGTATTCAATTGATTCCTATCCTTGTTCTTATTTTAACTTTTAGTCTTTTGTGAGAAAATCGTAATTTTTTTCTGTCTTTAATTATCTCTGATTACTTTTCACTACTTTTGTTTTTTAATTTAGAGAAAATACTTTTTTAATTAGTAGAAAATGGAGTTTCTTTATGGAAAGATCCGAATATTATATTATATTCGTGTTGTTTAGTTAGCATCTCTTGCCACGAATGGATGGGTCGTTCCTTAATGTATTTATCATAACACCGCACTAATTAATAACGTTAGAAAAAAAATTGTGTCTGTAAAAATTTGGATAAAATATTTAGTATTTTATTTTGTATATAATAAAACCTTTGGCAATTACCAAAAAAAACTTATTTGATATTAAGAAACAATGAGATGAAAAAGAACAATAGCAATGAAATAATAGGTCCAATAGTCCCACCTGATTATGGGAGGAAGACGTTGTTAATATTCGTCTTGAAAATGATTTTAAGAAAATTATGACAAGGTAGAAACTTGAAAATGTCGATTTGTTAGAGATATTTTTTACACAAATGAGTTTGATAATTTCTTTATCAATTTGTTTTTTTATATATTGAAGATCATTCTCAAAATGTTTAATTCTTTATAATAAGAAATGTTTATGGTGAAGTAAATAACAATCATATTAATAAACCATTGCATAAGAAGAAAAAATATATAAAAATTAGAAAACAAGTTGTGAAGTCATGTAAGTTCAGAGAAGACAACAACAAGATATTTGTATTTAACTTCAGTTGATGCTAACCGTCTTTTATCTCTTGGCTTTCTAAGGTATTAAAGAGTTTCTCATGAATATACAAAAACCTATGGTAGATTGCTCATTATCCATACAAAATCTAGCATCAACATTGAATTCGCTTTGAATAAGATGTCTTGTCCAACAATATGCTTTAAATATTTGAGAAGGATATGTGCTATATTCATGTGTGTTCATCCTAGGAGTGGAAACAAACTAACTCAGTTTATGAATAACATAACAAATATTAGGTCTAGAAAATATTAAGCATAATAATCTCCCAATAAGGCATATAAATACCAGGATTAGGAAAATGAGTGTCAAAGGTGGAGTGTAGTTTTAGATTAGGTGTCATAGGAATAGATGAAGCTTTACACGCCAACATGCCGAATAGTCTTCAATAATGGATAGAATATAATGATATTTACACATAAGAATCTCAACTTGTCACTTGGAAAGTTCCAATCCAAGAAAAAACTTAACATCACTTATGTCTTTCGGTTTGAAATTTTTCTTAAAGTATATTTTTGAGACAGTTGATAATAAAATGATTGGGATTAGCAATGAGAATGTCATCAACATAAAAAAGGATGACAATGTCTTAAACTCTTGTTACAAGTTTCATAAGTGGTACTATTACAATAATTGATAGTAGAAAAAAAAAAGAATTGTATGTATGAAATGCAAATCAATGTTCATGTCATTACCTATTACATAGGTAGCAATATCATTTGATGTTGACATGAGCAGGGATTAAAATAGACGAATAAGTTTAACAACTTGATTTGCATTATTAATAGTATGATTCTTGAAATAGTTTGGAGTATAATCAACAATCTTACAACATTTATCTTTTGTGTGACCCAACAAATCACAATGACTGCATTTAAATCTTAACTTCTTGATTCTTTTTATTTATTGGGATTATATTGGAATTTTTTTAAAAGAAAGAATAAAGAAAACTAAATTATAGGAAGGAGAAAAAGATGAAGTTGTCAAGAATTTTGCGTTGAGCTTCTTTTTGGAGTATAAAGGGAAAAACATTTTACCAATTGATGGTAGAAGATTAAAAAGGAAAATTTGGCCGCAAATTTGAGGAAATCATGCAAACCTATACAAAAAAGACAACGGTAGCATATGTGTACTTGAAGTTGTAAAATATCAGTTACATTGAAAATAGGGTTAATAGTCAGAGAGTTCTTCTCAAATGGACTTTAAGTTGAACCCATTTGTTTGATAACACTTCATAGAATACAAAAATGCCTAAAACGACCGTTACAATCAAAGGAAAAACATACATATTTTTACATTTGCGTTACATTCAACGAAATCAACCGAATTCCAAACATATACTTAGTAATTTATTTGTGAAATTTTTGATATTTAGTTTAAGAAGCTTTCATAATAAGATTTGTTGAGTATTTGTTTGATATAATAAGATTTTGTTGAGTATTTGTTTGATATAATAAGATTTGTTGAGTATTTGTTTGATATGATGAATCATTCAGTTGAGTGAATCACTTCTTTTTATTTAATAATGTATTTAAACTACTTGAGGTAAATGGAAAAGTGTGGGAAATTGTTGCTGGCTGGTTGGGTTTTGGACGAAAATTTGAATAACTTTGGCATGATTTAGACACCTTTGTGTGAAAGCATTAATTAATGACTTCATGCTGCATGTGTGTACTGTATTTTAAGAGTATACGTATGCTAGGTATGTATACAAATTGGGTATGTTATAAGTAAATAATAGGTGTGCACAATAATTTTTTTATATAAAAAGAAAATGCATGTCCAATGCGGATATTGCAGAGTATTTGTTTCGCACAAGTAACTAAAATTGATGTTATTAAATTCTAGTGATAATCTAAATCGTATAACTAAAATTAGCAGGTGGTAAAAATCTTATAAATGTTAATGTTATATAATATATAAATTAAATCGAGACAAAAAGACCAAAGAAACCACTTAAAAAACTTAATTTGTTTTATTATACTAATAGATAGATTAGATAGAAATATCATCATTAAGTAACATAAAAAATTAGCTTAATAATATATAATAAACCAAAGAAAGTGTATACGTTTTGCGTACATGACACGAACACGTATTTAATGAATTATTAGGGGATAGTGTTTGCTGAGGAGTGCACTCCCAAGTTTCAGAAAACGACGCCGTTTACACGTGTCAAAATTCCATTGGCCGAACTTCTCTTAAATTTCCACCAATTCCATCTTTGGCCCAATCCATTCCCTTTTGACTTACCATGGCTCGCTACTCCCTCTGCGCTCTCCTCCTCTTCGCCGCCGTGGCCGCCGCCGCTGGGGCCAACACCGACGCCGACGACATCCTGATCCGGCAGGTGGTGCCGGAGGGCGAGGTGGAGGACCACCTGCTGAACGCGGAGCACCACTTCTCGAACTTCAAGGCGAAGTTCGGGAAAACCTACGCGACGAAGGAGGAACACGATCATCGGTTCGGTGTATTCAAGTCAAACCTGCGCAGGGCGAGGCTTCACGCGCAACTCGACCCTTCCGCCGTCCACGGCGTTACCAAATTCTCCGATCTCACTCCGGCGGAGTTCCACCGCCAGTTCCTCGGTCTCAAACTTCTCCGCTTGCCGGCGAACGCGCAGAAGGCCCCCATCCTCCCCACCAACAATCTCCCAAAAGATTTCGATTGGAGGGACAAAGGAGCCGTCACTAACGTCAAGGACCAAGTAATTATCATATTAATACTAATAAATTAACTGTTATTTGACGAGTTTTTTATTTGGCGTGAAATTGAATTTGTGTTTGTGTTTTGTGTCTAGGGCTCGTGTGGATCGTGTTGGTCTTTCAGTACCACGGGAGCATTGGAAGGAGCTCACTTTTTGGCTACTGGTGAGCTCGTGAGTCTTAGTGAGCAACAGCTTGTGGATTGCGACCACGTGGTTCGTTTCTCTATCTTTATGCCTTGTCCTGTTCTTTTTTTTTTTTTGAAGTTTAGCCCCTTTTGGATTTCGATCTTCCCTTTTGGTGTTTGCAGGATGATCGCATAGTGTTTGTAAAATTGATGGGGTTCAAATTAATTTTTGAAGTGAAGTGTTTTCAGGAAAATTGTTTTAATTTCAAGCAAAAGTTGTCTGAGATGGTTTCAAGTCAAAATCAATTTTGGACTTGAATGCATTATTTCCAGTGAGATCTAACACTTATGAACATCTAAAGTCGGGGTAACTGATATATCAACATGATTTTGTATAATTTAGTTTATCCGAACATTGCTGTACGTGATTTGAGTACGTTTATGATACGCTACTATTCAGTGAATGGTTGTAATGGAAAATCATAGGTTATATAGTAAATAGTTGTTTTATTTTGATTTCATGGATATTTCCGAGACTTTAAAAACTGTTTTGACCACAGTAAGATAATCCGAATACACAGTAATACGATGAAGATATGATTTTCCTTACCGTAAGCTAACACATTTCGAAACAATAGCCATATCCATGTTAGACATTTCCGATAATTTTTACTGTGTTTTACTATATTACTTTGTTTTCAACTGTTATATTAATACGAATGAAAATTCTGTTATATTTATGTTATGTTGTTATCTGATGGAACATTGATGAATGCGATGTGCATTCTAACTTTTCGAACATGGATATTCTTTTCTAGTTTATGTTTTGTATTTTTTTTCTTGCTAATATTATGGTGTTTTTAGAAGTTGTAATGCAACTATGCTATCCACTTATTATACTCTATTTTTTTTATGAGCAATTCACTTATACTCAATAATTTCAAATTTATTGGAATCCTTTGTTCGTGTAATATGTCATTTGTGTCTAGATCACATGTGTACCCTGTAGTTGGTAAGACAGTAAAGTACTAAAATTTGCCACCACACTGATATATAATGATGAATTAACGGCTGTGAATCTGGCAGTGTGATCCAGAAGAATATGGAGCGTGTGACTCAGGCTGTAATGGTGGTTTGATGAACAACGCATTTGAGTACATACTTGGGGCTGGGGGAGTACAGAAAGAAAAGGACTATCCATACACTGGAAAAGATGGCTCCTGCAAATTTGATAAAAGCAAAATTGCAGCTTCTGTAGCTAATTACAGTGTGGTTTCCCTTGATGAAGATCAAATTGCTGCAAATCTTGTGAAGAATGGCCCTCTTGCAGGTACCTTGTTTGTACTCATACAAAGCAATTACGAGACACATATTTAGTGGTGAATTATAGAAATACTGACCTTTGGTTTACTTGGTACAGTTGCTATCAATGCAGTTTATATGCAGACATACATTGGTGGTGTCTCTTGTCCATACATCTGTGGGAAGCATTTGGATCATGGGGTTCTTTTAGTGGGCTATGGTGAAGGTGCATATGCTCCCATTCGTTTTAAGGAAAAGCCTTACTGGATCATTAAGAACTCGTGGGGAGAGAACTGGGGAGAAAATGGATACTACAAGATCTGCAGAGGTAGAAATGTTTGTGGAGTGGATTCCATGGTCTCAACTGTAGGTGCTATACATACATCCAGCCAATAAACACTAGGATATAATAATCTCATTGTGGTTGTGTGATGTGATACTGGACTAGGATAGTTTGTATAAATATTTATATTATCAACTCTATCGTTTGGATCAGTAAACTTCTAAGATCATGTTGTTTATGCAGTATGTAATTCTGTATGCTTCTGAGTCCAGTGCCTATGTTCTTTGTTATGGCAACTTGGCAGAGTTAATGAATTGGAAATATACTTCAGTGTAAAATCTTATTACTTGTTAATGTGCACTGTATTTTTTAACACATAAGGATCTCAAATGGAATAATAATTTGTTGTTAAACCTGCATCAAACTCACTCAAGAGCTTTTTAACCACTCACATACTATAGAAAACTTACCCTGAGCTGGACTGAAAAGACCAAAGTATATATGAACTTAAACATAGCAATCCATAGAAAAACTTTTTGTTATACAAGAAGCACTTCGTCAAAGAAAAGATTACAAATATGAATTATGACTGAAACAAGAAAAAAAAAAAAACTGAAGTATATAATAAAAAAGCTGGAAAATGCATTTCAAAATTGGAAAGAGATGAACTCAAGCCCAGTCCATGTAAGTCATAACATAAACATGTTATGTATAGAACAAGCAACTGCTGCTACTGCTTGGAGGCAACAACAACAACAACCATTACAGTTCTTATTTCACTCAAAATTCAGAAATTGATTCTGAGTTCAACAAATTCAAGTGTTTTTTCGTTGGATAAAATGATTTATCAAATTTATTATTAATTTTTTATAATAAAATCATTATAGCATAAACGCCCTCCATTTTTTAGGTGTTGCAAGTTTAACTTTTTAATTTGAATGTAATTGTATCTATTAAGTTTAAGACAACACTAATATTCGTTTGTCAATTATATTCTTATTTTTATATAATCTTTAAATAATTTATATATGTATGTACATATCGTAATATACAAAAAGATGAAAAAAATATTATAACTCTTTTATTAAAATTTAGAAAATTTATAGTGTTTATTAGTTTTTTACACAATAATCTTAAACTACACAATCCTCTCACAAATTTTCCAAATGCCATCGATCTCAGTTCTATAAGTGTATGTTTGGATTTAAGTTGAAAAAGGTAAGTTCATTGAATGCAACAAAAACGTAAAAACATTTATGCTATTGCTTTGAATATAACGGCTATTTTAGGCATTTTAACATTCAATAAAGCATAAATGTTCTTACATTTTTTAGTTCAATTTTCAAGATTTTTTTAACTCACAATTTAGATCTCAAACGTGAAAACAAAGAAATCAAAGAAAATCTGCACATCATTAGTCAGATAAATCTGTTAAGTTTAGGAGTTCCAAACTTTTGTTTCCAATAAAACTAATATATATATATATATATATATATATATATATATATATATGACTTAAAAAATAAACATAATTATTAATCTATACTTTGATAAATTGGATTTATAGGTTTTTTTAATGTTATTTAACTTTGTTATTTATATAGTTTTATCTGATATAAAACTTACAGTTATACTTAGATTATCTTCAACCATTATTTATGTAGGTGAAACATTAAAGTTCAGAAACCTGTCAAGTGTAGTATATTTTGAAACAATAATTAAATCTAATGCTCTTACTTCTCCTACTTTCTTTGTTATTAATTATATTTTATATTTTTAAGATATTAAATGTTTAATTTCTTAATACCCTTTTCTAGAAAGTAGAAAGATCTGTAGAAGAAGGTAACACTATTCGTTTTAAATGACATTTCAACTAAAATAAAATATATTAAATGCTTCTTACTCTGGTTATTTTTCCCTATTTTCTTTGCCTTTTTCCTTAACTACCTAACATATTTTTAAAGCATAAGATGGTCATTTAATTTTGTTGTGCGGAAAATTCATCTAGATCTGAATAAAAACTGAATAAGACATCTCAATTTGAAAGTTTAAAATAATAAATTTATGAATAATAAGTTTATAGGTCCTTTTTATTATACATTATTTAATTTTTTTAATTTTTAATTATTTAATGTGTGACTTAGATTTACTTAAATTTAACAATTATTTATTTCTCTCTAATAATCAATATATATAATATATATTTAGTAATTATAAAAAACTTTATTGTGAATTTTATTAGAAGTTAATCCAATATTCTCACATTTTGGCTAGATTCCATGCTTCTTCTGTCGTGTTTGAGAATTTAGCACAGTTTACTACGTACTGCTTTATTAAATGCTATAAGTTTTCTTCTCTAAAAATTGATAAAATTAATAAATAGATTATATTCAATGCCTGTATTAAATTATATATCAATTTTATTTAATAATATAATAATAAGTATAAATTAAATTTATTGATTTAAATATAACAAAATTACAACATATTAGAATATCTAATAAAATATATAATTTTATATGTATATATAAATGATACATTATCCATTAATATTTGCATTCAAGTTATGATTTAAATATAGTAGTAACCACAAATAAGGGCTTTCAAATATAAAATTAATTTTTAAAATACTGTAATAATATATTTAAAATATAATAACTGAGAATATAAGTTAAACCAAGTATATTAGAAAAAAAAATTAATGATATGTTACAGCATGATGTAATGACAAATTAACAAATTAACCAACATTATGAAAAAATTGTTAATCTTTATATTAATTATCCTAAAAGTCCGTGCTTTCTTCTGATTGATTGTTAACTTAAAACATCACTATTAAACTTTACATATTATAATAATATACATTTAATTTTTTAAACTGTTTTATAAAGGTATTGTAGTATTGTATTTTATTAACTTTTTTGTATCTATTCTCGTTACATAAATTATAATATTTTCCTAGATTAAAAATACTTACTAAATTTGTCATTATTATATAACGACAGTGTCTCTATATGTAGTTTTCTTAACCTTGATCAATTACTCCCATCTTTATATAAATTTTAACATTGTAAAGAAAAACGAACTAATTATTTTATTATTTAGCCTCTTAACTGTGAAATATTGATGTTTAATGATTATTTATTAACATTCTCAAAAAGACACATGAACAAGATAGAGAAAAAAAAAATGAAAACCTAATTTATCTCTGAGATATATATTATAGTATAGATAACTTTTTATGACTATTTTCACATATTTTTGTTGTCGTGTTCTTGTTACCCTTGTTTGAGACTCTATACATTTACTCATAGCCTCAAGCATCAAACATAAACACATTATTACTATTCAAATCTTAAAAAAGTAAAGTAGATATAACCAAACTTTGATATATAGCATATATTTTTCTTATTGTAGTATAGAGTATCTTATTTTTATAAAGTAGTTACCTGCTAAAAATTTTATTGTTAGTTTTCTTTTAACTATAAAATTCACACTCCTATAATTTTATTTTATTTTAATTGTTTACAATTTAAAAAACTATTTTAATTAAATTACTATAACCGAATTTTTTTATTTAAAATTCAATATTTTGTAAAAAAAAAATGGGATTTAAATTTAAACTTTTTATTACAAGATATATGCTCCAATAAGATTTTGTATTTTGAGATAAATATGTTTTTGTTTCTCAAGTTTCACTGAATTTTAGAATTAGTCCATTTTCAACACTTTTGACCAATTTAGTCTTTTATCTTTAGAAATGTGTGAATTTAGTCCTTTTAACCAAATTTTGTTAAGTTTATCTGATGTTTCAAGCGCATCTCATGATAATATTTGAATTGTTTACACCGTTTGACACATTTTCGCTTCAATGTTAACTCAAATATTATCATAAAAATGCATTTAAAATGTCAAATAAACTTAATAAAATTGGGTAAAAAAGACTAAATTCACGCATTTCTATAGATAAATGAATAAATTGGTATAAAGTTTCAAAGAATGACTAATTCCAAAAATTCACTAAAACTTAAGGAACCAAAAACATATTTATTCCTTTTTTTTTTTCACAAAATCTAACTTAAAATTTAATATATCTTATGCATACATTTTGATCCATGAGATTTTGTTAAAATAAAAAAGTTGTATTGGTGGGTCATTTCATGATGTACTTTGTATACCCCATCCCTATTAACCGAACCATTTTCTGCAACAGTTAAGTCAAAGTATGGTTTTGCCAAACTCTTCAGCGTGGGTTGACAGATACCTAGCATTCCCTCTAATCACTCACCAAAATTTTCCTTCTCCTTTTTAATAATACTTATATAATTTATTTATGAAGATGATATAATTAATGGAAAATATGTATGTATAGGTAGGGGTAGTAGTGTTTTTCCAGAAGGAGTTGTTGAAGAGTGAGTTTGGACCACTGTGATGTGTAGCTGAAGAGATATCAAAGAGAGGGAAAAACAGCTTCCTGCTATGCCCCGCGCTATCACCTATATTCCCTTCTATTCATTGCACAAACCCTACACACTGTGACCATCATATCAAACCCTAGCTACCATCTTCCTCATTTTTTCCACCATTCTTAACCCTTCTTCTTCCCACATTCATTGTCCTCATTCACCCCATCAAAATCGCCCGTGAATTCTTCTTCCTCACTAATTTATCATTTTCATCAAAATCTATCTTATGTTATCTTATTCCCAACCACATTAAATTTCTCAATTTCATGTCCTGTCCTATCAAATAAAAAGTTCTTATAAAAAGGATGATATATTAGATTATATTTTTTCCTTTTTCTGCCGTGATGAATAATGACTCACCAATTACCTTTTGCATAAATTAAATCAGGGTATAAAGCGTTGCAGGCATGGGAAACTATATTTTTCGAAGCACAGGATTTTGCACCCAAAAAAGAAAGGAATATACAATTGTATGACTAGGCATTTGACTAGACAGCATGTCGTCTAGCCATCAAAACCTTCCTATTTATCACCGCAATCACAAACTAAATCTTTGCCCTAGCTACTGTCACAACCATCAATAATCCTTTTATAACTATAAACCAATTTTCCTAATAACACATTTTTTTATTATATATTCTCAGTTTTCGATCACAAATTAAATAAACCCACCATCAATTAATGGACCACTTATGTATATTATATAAGCACCAGTTTTATCTCTTCTAATTAGTTTAAGTATAAAATCTTATCACATTATTAAATACGTAAAACACACACTAACTCATGTAGCATTATTTTCTCGCATATATGTTTTTAACACACCTAATAACATTGTCATAAGCATGTATCAGGTAAAACTTCTTATGATGAAGAACTGATATTAAAAATTGCATAAGAACAATGTTTTTAGTTCCTTATCAGATGCAATGCACCATGGCACACTTAATATCACTCCACTTTATCATAAATGTTTAGAATAACAACTACGATCTCTTCACGCACAGAGATACAATAAATATAACATGATATTTTCACTCAGAATAAGTTGAACCAACATTCTTGTGATGAATGATTTGAGAAAGCTTGTGAAAATTAACAGTCATCTAGCTTGAGTCCAACTTTTCAATATAAACAATTACCATCACAAGCTTTTAATTGCATTAAGTTTTGTTTCACTGTTCACCAACACTGGTTTTGTTATTATACTCATTCTCATCTTACAGAATTTGTGCATATAGAGGATTTGTATATATCTTTGATGCATCTCACTATTAGACTGCGATCGAAAATACGAGGTTTATGCCATTTATCATCACAAACATCGCAATTTAACAGTTTTATGGGAGCAGAAAAGAAGAGAAGATAGGGAATACGATGCAGGTGTGTGTGTGTGTGTTGCTACATGAAGATGATGAAGACTGAGAAAAAGAAGAGGTTGGTTATTATAAATACAAAAGAACAAAAGTATAGATGAAGAAGAAAGAGACCGCTATGGTCTCAATCAGCTGAAGGTTGTGCAGCACATGTTATGGGTCAGTTATTACAAAACAAGGGAAATTTTCGAAAAGTTTTCTGGTTCTTCCTTATGAACTAAAACCAGCAGTCTACGGAAGTATCATTAACCCTATCATATCATATGTACCTTGACCTATATCATTGGTGGCAGTAGCCACTTGTATGCAATATGAACACACCTCACATGCACATACTTTGAGAAGCATTAAACATTTTGTGCCAAAGAAGAATGCTTTTCCATCTCTAGCATAAGGAATAGACGTCCATGGATGATGGATGTCTATTCCAGAGCCCAATTTTATTGTGTGTTCAGAGAAGTAGTTGGTGTAAATGCTGCTTGTAATTCTCCATTTATACGTAATAATAATAATACATTTATGCAACATATATATAAATGTACATGGATCGGGAGAACAAATAAAAAAAAAAAAAGAAAAAAAAAAGTGAGTGAATGGTTTCACTTTAGGGACTGGTCTGCACTAGGCCAAGTTTTTGCGAATGGCCAATGCATGGGAGACAAAGAAAAGACGCACCTGTTTCTCCCAGAAATCGTGCCAAGGGTTAAAAAGAATATATGCTTTTAAAATTCTATGCTTAACCAAACACGAAACCTATTTCGTTCCATTTTGATCCGGCAAACCAACGGATAAACGGGGGAAAAGAAAAGCAGCTTCGAGTTCAGCACCAACAACATACCCTCTCACTCGTATTATTAATCAACACCAACCAAAATACTATAAACAAATTAATCACACAGTGATAATAATAATTATAATAATAATAATGATAATGATAAGAAGAAGAATATATATAGTATGTAGTAGTAGTAGATTAGATTAGAGTGTGTATGATGTGCACTAGAATTGATCGAGAATGAGAAGTGAGTATTTCGATAACAACGAAACAACATGAAAATCTGAACTGAGATTCGGACAAAACTAAACAAAACAAACAGGCTCCCTTTAATTTCGTGAATCATCATCTTCGACGTAATCATTTGTGACGAACTCTTAACTAGTCTATAGCTAGTAGCAGCTACTTCAGCTGATGATGTTAAGAACTTAAGATCGATGCACATATAACACCCAACAACCTTAACCTTAATTATAAGAGTGTCCATGAAAAACAAATACCCGGTTTCAACTTTCAATCATTATTAGCCAGAGAGGAGAGAGAGAGAAACGTCCTTAGGATCTTGGGGGTGGGAAGAATTGCGTACCAGCCATGAAAGCATTCATCGGAGCCGTGTAGAGTGAAGCGTCAAAAGGGTTTCCAGCTGCTGTGGTGGTGGTTGCGGCGGCCATGAGAGCGAGTGGCCGAGCTTCACCGCCGCCGCCGGAGGAACCCTCGCAACCTGCACCGGCGTAAGGACCGTCCGCTCCTTGATCGTAGAGAATTCCCTTGAACACGTGCCCTCCTATGTTCACTGCGGTTTGGTACGCGAAACGCTCGTCCGGTGCATCCATTGCACTCACTTTCACGCACCGGAACACCGCTGGCGAGTTCAGCTCCGGTGGAAATTGACCCACCTCCAACCCTAACCAATAACCAACCAACCCACAGATTCATCAGAATCGCAAATCAAATTAAACCCTTCATGTAAATCAAAGAAGCTAGTAGCTACCTAGCTAGTTCCAATTTCTTCTCTCCCTCTAACGGATCACATGGAATTAGATTAACTTATTAACAGTAATGGAATAACAAAGAGAGAGAGAGAGAGAGAGAAAATAAGCAAGGTGGTGGTGATGGGTAACTATGGAAGAGAATTTCACTTTCAGAGTGAAGTGATATGGACCATAGATGTTAGGTATCAGACATAGAAGGCTATGCTTCCTTGAGATCTCACTGTATCTTGATCTCTCTAGCAATAATATCTCATCCAATAGACTCAAATACCTATATATTTGAACAACACGAAGAAGGATTTTCATTTTATGAACTTTTTTCTATTGTATGCGTATATATGGTGTTTTATTACAATCTTTTTTACCTGTGGTGGTGATAGGAACCGGAGCGCAAGCGAGGGAACCACCGGCTGCAACACCCTCGATACTCTCCCTGTGTCGTTTGGAGTGATCTCCACGAAACTGCGGTGGTTGATTTTGTTGCTGCAAGGCAGCGAGTTGTTGCTGTCGTTCACGGCGTTTGGCGGCGGGAACCCAAGTGCTCTTAACGTGGGTTTGGCACTGAAACCCTCGACTCTTGCAGCAGGTTCTGCATCTGAGGTGCGAACAGTCTTTCTTGGCCTGGTTGCCACAGTCCTGACAGTTCATGCCGGCGCCTCCTCCGCCGCCACCCACGCCGCCTCCGGACCTCATGACCGTGAAGCCGAAGCGGTTGGACTCATCCGAGAAAGAGACAGAAACGTCGTCGTTTACGTTGTTGGAGGAGCTGTTGTTGTTGTTGGCGGTGTTGTTTCTGCGACTAGGGCCCACGCCGAAGGAGTAGTAGTTGGTGAAGTTGTGGTGGTACGAGGATTGTGGCCATATCTCGAAGCCCTTGTTGGTGTTGTAGATCTCGTCGTTAACGTTTCTGAACAAAAATTGACTGTTGTTGGTGTTGTTGTTGTTGTCTTCTCTGTGATCCTCGTCTTCCTCCGCTTTGTTATGCCTTCCTCCTAGAGAGAAGAACCCAGCCATGCTCTGTTGCACTCTACGATCCCCAATTCAGAGATAATATCCATATCAGAAAGAAGAACCTTCGCGAATCTTTAAACAGTTCTTCACAGGTTTATATATTATCAGACACACACCCCGCAACTGTAATACTAATATTTTTGGGTTACATATAAAGTGCATCTTTAATAAATTTTCTGACCCATACTAATACTTATTAATTTTCCACCCACTCAGAAAAAAAAAACCCTTTTTTTTTTCTTTTGTGGGTCTTGTTGACTCTCACTCTGTCACTGTGCCCAGACCGTGTGGGGGCGTCTCAACTATGATCTTCTGATCTCTTCCCTTTTTTTCTGACTAAATCAGAAATTAGGTGCACATCCCAAATTTCTAAATGGTTTTTAAACCGTAAAAACTATAATAACCACGTTAAATTTAGTTTGTTTTATTAACCTTAAAGATTAATAGGATCGGTTTTTGCAGGTTTTGAGGAGAAGAGAGAGAGAGAAATGTTGGGTTTGTTTGTTGTGTGGCGCAATTATGGCAGGGAATTAGAGTGTCTGCTACGCCGCCATGAGAAGTGGAAGCGAGGAATTAGAAGAGAGAGTGGGTGAGAAAAGAAATGAAATGAAATGAAAGAACACACTACACTACACTACACTGAGACTGAAACTGAGAGTGTTGTGGTGTTTGTGATGTGAGACGGGGGAACAACAAAATCTGGGACTGGCAAGTTGTTGTGAGAGTGGAATTTGGAGGATCGGAGGGTGGAGGAGGGTCCACGTGTCGCGTGACTGGGTTTTTGTTATTCGTCCTTGCAGCGGAAAACCCGGTGGTACTTTGTCTGAGCGTGGCCATAATTAAGATTGTTTTCTTGCGATATTTATGGTGTGAAGCGACCACATATGATATTCTACACAACACAACACAACACAACACAGCAGAGGAAAACCCAATACGCTGCGTCACGCACATGCACTTACCTTCCTCACACGTCCCCATCACCGCTCATTTCTTCCTCCACTTCCCCATCACACGCCTCTCAAACATCATATTCTTTTTCCATAATCACTCTTATTCGCTTCCGCTTCTCTTCATAAATAAACCCCTTTCCTATCCATAAAATCAAATATACTCTCATTTTTTTTTCAATATTAAGTCATTATTTAATAAATAATTAAATGCTCTGTTTTTAAATAGTTTAATTTTGGAAAATTGGAAGATTAAACAGTGTACGTGTTTCTTTAAAAGTCAAATCAACGCTCCTTGTTTTATCTATTGAGATGATGTTCCAGTGGATCAATGTTGGATGAAAGCACGGAAAACAAATAATTAATTAAAAAATTTATTCATTTTTACTCTTTTTCTACTATTTATCTTCCATCCAAAAATACCTTCATTTTTTCACTCTCTTCAAGTAAAATCAAAGAGTATTTATCCTCTTTCAAAAATGTGATGATAATTGTATTTACTTCATATTATTTGTTATCATTTGATGTGTCACGTGTTATCATATTATTCGAATGTTTCTAAACATTTGAGATATGTTTTTTCCTCTTCATAATCGCTCGTTATGAACAGAAAAGAAAAAGTAAATACCTCTTGTAAACACACTTTTGAAGATTGGACGAAAGCCTTGAGAGTTTTTAAGGCTGAGTTTGTAACGGCTTTATTTTTTTTAGATATTTTTTGGGTTAATTATGAACTAGTTCTTTGAATGTATAAATTAGTGACAGTTTAGTATTTGAAGTAAACAAATTGTGACAATTGCATTGTATGGTCAAGTTTCATAAATTCATCTTGTTATTAATTAGCTGTATTATTTGAAACTAAACAATGTTATGAAATGGATGTTAAGGTATAGAGTTTAGTAAGCAATTTATATTTTTACACCATTGACATAATTGTTTCCTGAATATGTTATAAGAGACAATAATATGAACTAACTATTTTGGTTGTTGATAATAGATAAGATGTTGATGCACGATATCACCCACTTTTTGTAAAATTCTTTTTTTATAATCTGTGTGAAATTGTGAATTTGATCACGTAAAGTAACATGTACCTGCCAATTTCTTGATGATGAACTTGTCGAAATCGAATAAGGTAATCAAATCCTTTTCCTTCTGCATCAATTCATCCACCAAAACACAATTTCAGTAAGTGAAAATTATGGTTATTAAATACAACTATTTAGAATTATAGGGAATCAAATCTCGTATATAGTTAAAATATTTAGAATTAACAATGATTTTGAATTATATGATGAGAAGATATCAACCATATAAGAAGTTTTATAAATAAAAAAAATATGTAAACAATAACTTTATGATCAATTAAGTCCCTATTTTAAATTTATAATTTTCAATTATATGTATAATTAAAATGAATTTGACATATATTATAATTATATTCAACGATTCAAAGTCAATTAAGTTTAATTTAGACTTAAGATGCAGTGGACCAGCAAAATTAGAGAGGTTTGGATTGATTTTATTCGATTTAATTAGCTTAAAATTATATAATAGTTAATTTCAGTTTGAAATATAATTATCGCTAAAATCAATATAATATTTAGTACCACTCCACTCAATAGATTCATTTTATTGCGCGCGGAGAATTCCTTTCAAACTCAAGTTTAAAATAAATGCACTTTTACTATTAATTTAATAGCTTTTGTGATTTGAATTTCCTTTGTTTTCATACGTATATCATCCTTCATTTTTAAAAATCGCTAAAATTTTGTCCTCTTTATTATATCTCCATTAAATTTCAAATGATATTAATACATTTTTGATAGTTCTAAATCTAGTTAAGTTAATTATTTTTCGCAAAAAGTGATATCTTTTAGTTAAATTTAGTTATTTAATAATTCACATTTCATTAAATAGATTAATTATATATTATTAAGATGAAAATATATTATTTTTATAATAATCCTTTAATTATAATTGTCGGGTCGGTCAAATACTTCTTATTTCCAAATAATTTGTAATTTGTTGCTCATATCTTTTGTTTAGTCGATTTCTAAGATCATCCATCAATTCAAAATTGTCTGGATAGTACTTGCAAAAGACAATACGATGCTTAAGTCATTAGGTGACAGATTGAAAAGTATTAAATATTGTAATGTATGTGTCTGAACAACCATACCTTGGACCTTTATTTATAATTGGTATTATGAGATTTTACCTTTTTATTGTCCTAATCATGATTCAATCATACATTGATTAACATTAATTGATCGATTTGTGATTATCATAAGCTAAATGCTAATCTGACCTTTATTTTGTCTCGGTCTATCAGAATGATCGACCTACTAATCAATCGATCAAGACGATTAACTTATAATCAATTGACATGGTTAACTCACTAATCAACTCACAGGTCAATGAAACTTATTAACCAAAATTATATACAACACAACTACAATTTGCAATGTATGATTTTGAGCTAATGCGGACCATATTGTTGATTCTGGTAAAAATGGTGAAAGCCAAGGTAAAAGTGTATCACTAAAACAACATGTTAAAAACTAAGAGACAAATTAAAAGATAATTGGAAGAAAAAACGCAATAAGCCAAGAATTTAAAAGGGAATGGTATCATTGATTGAAGTGAAAAAAAAAGTTTTAAAAAGTTTATCAGTGATGTCACTAATTAGTTGTGTACTTTTTTGGTTAAATTATAAAACCAATTAATACCATAAAATAAAGAAATTTATTCTCGGGTGTAGTGAGAATTTACCTGCTATAGTGCCTGCATTTTCAGATTAATAATATCAATCCAAATCCAACCTCGTTTTCAACTCAAAATTCTTGGCGTAATCATTATATGATTGACACTCAATTTCACATAACAATAGTCTCACACGTATTAAGAAAAAATTTAATTAATTAAGAAAATTACTAAAATGTTCTCACATTTTACTTAATAATGATTGATCATTGCATTACACTTTTCTCAATTTTATTATAACTATCGCATTGAAAACAATATATGATAATCAATTTAAAAATTTATAAAAACAACTTAAACGACACATAATGTGAAATAGAGTGGTAGTAAGTAACAAGTGAGCATTAAAGTACTTATAACTTTAGAGATTTTCTTAATTGTTGTCTGAGAAATAAAATAATTTAGTTTTTATTAATTAATGTTTTAACATGTACCTAATATTAAATGAATTTTTTCTATGATTAAATTTGTTAATTAAAATATATAAAATATATTCCAAATATATTTTAGATGAATAATTCGAATTTCAATAACAACGTTTTGTTAACTATTGATACTTAAAAAAAATACTGAAATTAGATTCACAGATTCAGAAAGGATAAATTAGAAATATAAACAAAATATAATTTTACAAATGACTAAGAAAGAAAAATAAAATTAACTCACTGCAACTTTGAAGAAGATGATATAGAATGAAAATTAAAAACGTGTAATGGAGAAAGTTAACAACAATCTCATTGTTCAAATCAATTAAGTGAGTAAATCATTTGAAGTTTTGAAGATATTTTAGTTTTATGAACATGGACTAACTTGAATGAATATGAATGTGATGACACTGATAAAAAGAAGAAGAAGAAGAAGAAGCTTAACCATGTTGTTTTGAAGTGAATGAAATTAGTGATATGATTCCACTTTTGAGTGTACTTGGAAAACCTAATCTGCTTTAGTTAAACTGAGACTTCAATTATAGACCTTCCATTGTGGAAGATGCATCACGCATAAACCTGGAACAATATCATTTTATATTTTTTTAACGTTTGATGATTACCATATATGTTGGGCGGTGACATGGTTTTTGTTTTATGTTTTTTTGAGGAATCTCATTGACATTGTTGGTTCCATCGGGTAAATTCATGGTTTTCAAATCCAATTTATTTGTCTCTTTTAAAGCATCACCCATGATCATTATGAGAGTGATAGATAGAAAGAAAGAAAGAACGAAAGAAAGAAGAGTCTGACCTAGTTAACGCGTAACGTAACACACGTTACTTGACGCGTTATGCGAAGACCTACCTACATAAATATTAAAGCTTGAAAAAAAGTTAAATGCAAAGCTATCACTCATCTTAAACAAACTTTAATGTCTTTAAATAATGCAGAATTTGTCATTTCATGTGGGTTGACATACATGCATGTAAGTAAATGCCAATAAAACTTCGCTAAACTCTCTCAGCTACCCTTCTATAACTCACAACAAACAACGTAAAAAAAAAAAAATAATCCAACTGTTTTTCTTAATTACATCGTATTTTAATATGTTTTATCAGCTTCTCAAAATCATGTATGTATCAGTGTGATGAATCTGATTAGCAAGGAAACAAGAAGAGTACCACTGTTGTATAAAAAGTTTCTGGTATAAAATTAGACATTCTGAATTGACAATGCATACGTACTTTCAAATACAATATTATAATAACAAATTTTATATATATTTGAGATGTTTCACGTTGTTATTTATATATATTATGTCATTTCAAGTGGGAAAAATCTGGTAAATTATTAATGGTTTGTTCAAATTTTCAAATAATAGTCCAAGAGATTTGGCTGTCATAACGCAATTTTCATGTGCCAACTCTTTCTCTGCATTGGTGCGCATAAGGCTTTTATGGTGGTTAAAAGAGATTTTTTATATCGGTGATAATCGATATAGAAAGCCTTAATTATCATATTTGTAATATTATTGTTGTGTCGTTTATTATACTGGATCGATTATACTGAGCATATTAAGTCGATAGAGTGATAATCAACATAGAAAATTTCCTAGTAGTTACACGCCTTATAAATGACATGTTCCGTGTTCGATACATATTGGACACCGACACTAATACGATACTTGTAAGACATACTATGTCTAATTTGTAAGATATTTTTTTATCTTTCATACAACAATTAAAATAAAGAACAAATTTTATATTATCACTATTTTTTTCATATTAGATATTAGATAGATAGATTATATTCATTTTTGTGTTAGTTGACAGTTTCAAACTTAACATATATATTCACGTCGTGTCCCGTGTTCTATATTTTTCCAATTTAGCCGTATCTTCATGTCTATATCTATATCCGTTTCCACATCTGGACAACGTAGATTACAAAACCGACACTCGATCATTTACATGGGATGGATTATAAACATAATAATAAATCGTGTAATAGAAAGTTGATTAATGGTGTGATTAGCAAAGAAAAAGGGTGGGGAGCAAATAGTTTGGGACTTTCCCTTTTCAAACTGAACAGCATGAATTTGTAGGGTGATGTGATGTGGCATGAGTCTGTGGTCACATAGGCTACAGTGTGCATAGCTGGTAACATATAGTTTCACACCGAATTTCTAGAAAGAAAAAAATGGTGCAATAGTAGTAAAGCAAAACAAAGGAAAGTCAAGTAACAGAAAGATTGAGATGAAAGAAAATTTGGAATTGGTCAATTTGTAAGGATGAAGCAGCCTCATGCTCAGCTACCTATGCTCAGCTAGTTGTCACTCGTAGAAAGCGAGAGCCACTAACACAGCACAAAACAAAACAAAACAAATTCAGAATGAACAACACACACAACACAACAGTTCAAAAAAATCAAACATCATCAAAATTAATTAAAAAGTGTGTTTTTATTAGAGACAAAGGGAAGTAGCTATATAGCAGAGGAAGGTTTAATTATAAGTAGCAGTAAAGTAATTAACAGTGTTGTGTTGGAGCTGTCCACGGGTCTCATCTCAGAAATCAAATGAAAATTAAAATCGTGTTTCAAAATGATTCAGTAGCACGTGAACCGCCCCAAACTGTAATTAATTTAAGACCACAAATAATTGGCTTCAATTATGTAACAACAACAAAGGACAGTGTCTCATCGCCTGCGTTGCACTGCCGTACGCTAATTCCTTTTCATCTCAATTTTTTAGGTCTCTTTAAAATCATAACACCAAAAAACATAAACATTTATGATATGATTCATCGTTGTAACATTCAGTAAATTATATGCACTCATATTCAATAATAGGGATTCCGAACGTTGAAGGAGTTTAACTTGTGTTAACATGCAGAGACTCCCAAATTTAAACAAAAATCCAGAATACAAGAGAAAATGGTGGTTATAGTTATTAATAGGTGAATTTTAAATCTCACTCGATCACACAAGATTCATTTATAAGATGAGATTCATATATTTGTATGTTGTAAATTGACTTTATATATACAGTGAGTCTTTTCACTTACTTTTCTTATGTCAAAATATATATATATATATATATATATATATATATATATATATATTGGATGTGAAACTAGATATTAATTAATTAATTAATGATGTGATAGTATATGAAAAAATAGACGTAACAAATAAGAAATTTTGATAGGATAAACTCTAATCGACCGGTTATGATATTATTATATTAAAAAGTAAATTTTATTAAACTTAATTTAACATCATAAAATTAGCTTGTAAGATGAGATTTATAATCATTTATTTACTATAAATCAGTCTTAACCCTAATAAAAAACAATGGTTCAAAATTTAAACACTTTTCTTTTTTGATGAAAACATTATAATTGACATGTCCATTATTATGATAAGGGGTGAATGTTTTAGAAACTTGACCTCCATTGAAGTGGTGGAATGAGATATAAGAAAAAAAAAAGTGTGATAAAACATGATTTTTTTAATGGTAACTGTGTTAAAAAGCAATGAAAAGTAAATAGAGAAGAAGAATGAATTCTGGAATGAGTGGACAAGCATAAAAATTAGTTTTGACAGAACCAATTGGAATTTACTAAGATTATTATATATATGATTCGGAAAGGCAAAGTTTGCATTATAAATAGAATTGTTATTAGGGGCAAGAGAAAAAAAATGATTTTTTTTTTTTTTTTTTTCACCAACTATTACTACTACCATTATTTGGCCGCCCCCTTTGTCCACTATGTCACATTCTCGCACTCTCAAGTAACTTTGCAGTGTTTCTTTCAACCATGATTGATTCATTTTTTTTTTCCCCTTTTTTCTTTTACTAACTTTTGGTTGTTTTGTTTTTGTTTGTTTCTTCTCTCTGCGGCATTAAAGATGCAGACCAAGACTCTTGAATCAATATAATTATGATTAGACCAATTAGTGGCCCAATTGAAAATGATGCTCTCAATCTTGATGGTGCATGAGTCTCAAACAGGTCAACAATACCTTTTTAAAGACACCATAATACTATGCAAAATCTACCCTTTAAACAAACTGCCTCACCTCTCAACACCTATCCACCACTCATCACACTTAATTAATCTCAATCACTCGCCAACTATAACTAATCTATTAGTTATACTGCATGAGTGATTGATATCAAATTATGATATACGGACGAGTGATAAGATGATTTAGTGGTTAGATGAAAAGAAAGGAAGGAAAAGGTCGCGAGTTTGACCTTTCCTACTAACAATTTGGAGAAATAAAGTTGGTTTGGTGGATTTAGAAGAGAGGGTGAGAAAGACTCTCGGTTCAACTCTCCCACTAACAAAAATCTAACAACTAACATTTATCGATAAAAAAAACGACAAACGAAACAATTTTTGCCTAATGCGATTAATTATGTGAAGCTTAAATATGCTTAAAGACTCTTTAACATATGATATCAAAATGTATATGTTAGAAGTGAGTTTTAAGCCTAACTCAACCTCACAAAATCGATTTGTAAGGTGAGGATTGCATCCACTTATAGATTGTGAATTGACCTTATTTCTAATCGATATGAGACTTCCAACAATATCTTAATAAAAATTTGTATGTTTATCATGTCTTTCATTATAATTATCTGGATTTAGTTACGAAACATTTCATAACAATTTGATAGTTAATCCGTCACACAACTTGTTAACAAAAAATTAGCTACGTAATAGTTAAAAGGGAAATTATAACTAATATGTAACTTTTTTTAGTGTTATAAAAGACTTAGAATGAGTTTGATGGTATATTTTTATGGTTTATTTTATAAATAGGTTTTGTTAAGTTGAATTAGATTTGAAATTATTTTCTTAATATGATATCATGATCTTTTTAGTAAGTTTATTAGGTTTAGTAGAAATATATTATTAAAAATTATGTAAGGTGGAGAAGTATTATGATGCATGTTATTGGCAGAAGCTGAAAAGAGGTTTAAAGAATGGAGAAGAAGGTTTATTTAGGGTTTGAAAACTGAGAAGTGTAACTTTCCTCTTTCTGTGTGTTGCAAAATCCTTCTTCCCGATTTAGTGTATATCATGATTGAATTATAGACCATTTTGAAGGTCGGTTTGGGCTGGCCCAACAAGATAAATTATTTAAGTAGCCATCATTCTTCATGTCTTTTGTTCTCATCAAACTAATAGTCATAGCCATTCAACTTGGTTTAATTTTTTATTAAAAAACATATAAATCAAATGCAGTAATATTTAGTTTTATTTTTATTTAATATAAAATTTAAATAAAACCAAATTAAAATTTTTAACTTGGTTTGAACTCTTTTTTATTATTAAACAATTATTAAATATTTTATAATAACAATTTATTAAATAAATAATTATATTATATTTTTTTATAAGTTTTCTCTTATTCATGAATAAAATACATGGTCTAATAGTAAAAAAGTTATAATACAAATTTATTATCATGTTTTGATAGTGTAAATATTAAGAATCTTATTCATATAAATGTTTTTTTTAATGAACTTAATATATATAAATATTATATTTAAATATAATGAACAGTTTGACTATGGTGTTAATTTTCAAGCTGAATTTTGAATCGAATTCCTTTATTAACTTTAATTTTGATTATTTTCTATTTTTTTCTATTTAATTTGGAAGAGCCATAAGTTTAGGTTGTGAATTACACATAAGGGATGACGATACCTAACAAGTCTAGTTACTCATAAACCCTAGCTAGTTTCCTGTTTTACCATTCTTACTTTTCATAAAGGGTTTTATTATCTCTTTTATTTGCTTATATATCACTTTTTTCATTTATTTAATTATTCTTAAAACTCTTTTGACAAAGAGTTGATAAAGTAATTGATCACATGCTCTATTAACCAATAATAAATAAGGCTAAGTTTATATAATGTCATCTAATTGGACTATTGATCAAAATTCTGAAGGTAAAGGATTGACCACTAAATACATGTTTGGTATTGGGTTAAATTGATGTAAAATTGATTGTCTAACGCATGATCAATACGTATTTGGTTTCCAAAATTAATTAAAGGGTAAGAATTCATGTGAAATAAAAAACAACTAATTATTGTCTCTGCATTAGAGAATTAATTTTTCAACGCTGAACCAAATACACCCTAAATAAATTCTTTAATGCATTGTAATTATCACTTTAGTATGTACATTGGACAAATTTTATTACATGTCATATTACATGTAAAATTATAAGCAATTGAATTAAGTAAAATTTCAAATGAGTACGAGAGAGTCATATTACATATCATAAGTTAAACAAATCATAATAACCAGCTAAATACAAATAATTTGATAAAATTTTAAATATGAACTGGAGATTGTTTAATTGTAAAGGTTTAAGCTACTTTTTTCTTTTCTGTTCTTTTTATGCTTTGATTTTGTTCCTCGTATTACTTTTTGTTTGTTCTTTCTACTACATATTTTTCTTATTATCAGTTCAAGCAGCGATGATATATTATAATGATGTCATTTGACACCTTATTAAAAGTGTTACCTCACCATAGAGTATTACTAGAAATAATAAAAGAAACGACATTTACAGAAATTAAAATAAAAACAATTTTTTAGACTGAAATTAAAGGATTTTTAATCATAATACTCATAAATAAGATTTATTTTATTTTAGTCTTCATAAATATATTATTTTTACAAAATTAATTTTTATTAGTATTACCATATGTTGTCATCTTATTAGAGTTAATATAATGAAGGTAATTAGCAACTTAGAACAAAATTATTAAAATGAAAATCAGACAAAGGAGTACGTTGTTCCTCATTCAACAAGAGATTTTTCTATTTACATAATTTTCATTCATCAAGTATCTTTCATGTGCCATGTTTATGTTAAATAGAAAGTTCTTTAATTCACAGAAATCTAAGGGTGAGATAAAGGTTTAAATTAATGGTCACTATTATTGGTTACTGATATGTATTAGATTTTTAGTTTCTATTAGAAAAATTCCAAATATATATATATATATATATAATTATTTTAATATATATAACTTTTATGTTAAGTTCAAAATCTAGAAAGTGTGATTTTAGTATTATTGTATGATAATTACACTGAAATTAACACTTCAGCTAAAATATTACTGCTAAAGTCAGATTCATTTTTGTATGGTAGGACAGATAGTTTATCCACCGACTAATCCAAATTTAATGCCCAAATCTTCTTTTAACTCGACATTAATACTTCACATTACTCTTAAATTTACAAATAAAAGTATGTATATTTCAATATTTTATTTAATAAAATATGTTTTTAATCACCAAACTTTTTTGCGAAATTAAAATTTATTTATATTTCAAACTTAATACATTTTGATTCTAAAATTAAAAAAAAATAAATAGATATAACTATTTTAATCTAATAATATTAATTTTTTTTACTTATTAAATAGTGTTTTAAATTGATATTTGAACTTTTATATATATAGCAGATGGTATAAACAAATTAAATGTCATTATACAAAGGTCTGAGATCAACAAAATTTAATACAATTGAATTAAATATATTTTTAAAATTAAAAAACAAAATGTATTAAATATATATATTTATTTTGAGATTGCGATACCTTCAAATTCTGGATAGATTTGATAGCTTCAAATTTCCATCTAGTTAAGCTCTTATTTTATTTACTCTCCTTATGGTGATTAGGATTTGAGAATTTTGGAAAAGTAAGACACCATGGTATACAAAAACTCATTTATTTGTGGTTTGATAGTTATGTGTTGATTATTGAAGTAACAAAAGAGATCCTAAGATGTTTTGTTTCATATGTCCTAAAAATATAAAGCAATATACCTAAGGTAAAGGAAAAATAAACTTGTAATAAATTTCAAGTTAGAATATAAAGTAGACTCTGTATCTGAAAAGTTTAGAAATTTATGAGTAATTAATTATATTAAATTGGTTGTTGGTAACTAGGGTGTGGGTTAGATCGGTCTCGACCAATTTAGATTTTCTGTTAGATTTTTTTTTGTGCTGTTCTACTATTGTGCCTTCATAATACACTGATTAATACTAATTTTGACGTTTTAAAATATATTTAAAATACTAGTGTATTTTTAATGCTCAACAGAGAACAATACCAAGAAAATCAATAAAAATTCTGAACTCAATCTTGATCGGTTTAAATGATGATTTTTTACTTAGTGAATTTGACACAATTTTAAATAACATTTGTTGAAATGATTTGAAAGTGGATTTTAAGTCTTTTAGACATAATATGCAAATGGATAAATTTTGATGATAATTAATTGGATTTGTACACTTCTTAAAGTGGTTTTATTTCTTTGGTTTGTTCATTACATTATTACATATGAAATTTGAATTTAAGACTACTTTCAAATTTAATTATTGTCGTCAAACTTTTTGTACAAAATTTTTATTGAATTGGGAGTAATGATATGATTTAGGATGGATTGTGTACGTTAGACTCATTCTTCATATCTCAAACAAGATGTGAATTTGAGAGTATAATTTTAGTTATGAAGGTGACAAAATTATATAAAAATGGAACCTTATTAAATTATTTTTTTAAGTAACTATATATATATATATAATAGTTTTAGTAAAAAAAAAATTGTTAATTTTATTTTTGCTAATGGTTCAAGTAATTGAACACATGTCTAATGTTTAGTAATTGTTATACGTGTATATTGAAAAAGAAAAAAACAATCTTAATATGAACTACTACAAATTTTAAATTTACAAAACCAAGATTCAAAGATTAAATAACACATGTAAGAAGGAGTACATTTCAATATCATTTACATATTATAATGTCAAATTCTTCCTTAATAAATACGCATGCCAATTACTATATATAAGAAACACATTATTCATTTTCTTAATGTTCAACTATTTTTATACGACAATTAGTATTTATTTATTATATTAAAAATTAAAAATATTATTGCACTGAATTCAACCGTTTATCTCTTACAATTTTATTCATATATTAAATCAAACTTTATTGTAATCATAATTGTATTAGTAATTTACAAATTAATTATACTTCTATCCACTTAATAACCCATTCAATATTACCTTAGAAAAAATAGTTAAATAATTAAAGCCTTAATTTGTAATCATGCATGAATTATGAAAAGGAAGGAAGGAGATATTTATAAAAATTGTTATATAAAAAAACATCAAATAAGATATACATCTTCCAAAATTTATTAACAAGATAAAAGTACAATCTTTAGCAGAATAGTTTAACCAAGGTTTTTCTTTTTTTAATAAAATGTATCATCCATTAAATTAAATCACATATGTTAAAAAAACAAATAAATAATTATCTTTCTGATTTATTTATTTATTTATTAATATTAGTATTTTGAAGTAGAAACGTTATCCTTACGATTTGTAGTAATGTTATTCTTTTGAAGAATCCAAACGTGTCCCATCGCAGAATCCCGTTTTCTCTCTCTCGAGCCTTGCGCTTCTTTTCTTCCATTCAAACTTCAAATGCTATGCTCCAACTTTATCATCTCATATCTTATCACATGTTTTCCTTTCCTTTTTATTTTTTATTTTTTTTCAAAACTCGTATAAAAACGTGATACATAGCAAGTACTCATCAAATTAACATCAACATATATATATATATATATATATATATATATTATGGTGACAGCAACTATAGAGTCATAATCGAATTATGATGGTTAAACTCATATATTTTTAAATAGAAATAATTACATCTTAACTAATAGTTATAATTTTTGGTCAAATTTAATCCAATCATATAAGTTAAGAAAAGTAATTTTTATTTAATAAATGTAATGTTATATAGAAATTTGACGATGGATGGTCCCCATGTCTCAATAGATATAGTTATAGTTATGTTATAGGGTTGGTCCAAAATCCAAATGAGCTTGCATGTGACTCAAATGATGGTACATGAGAACATAGATTATAGCAAAATTATTGTTACACGCTATTTTTTTAGTGTAAATGAATAAATAATATGATAATATGTGATGTGATGTAATTAAAGGGAAAAAAGTGAAAGAAAAATAAGAATATTATCGAAAGTGTACGATCGTTGGCCTCTCAGCCGATAAATTGTCATCATGTCTCAACCAAGGTAACACAAAACTTTACTCACAATGTCTTTTCTCTCTTTTTCCTTTTCCTTTTTTATTTTCAATTAAACAAACCTTTTCTTATGTCTTTCTTACGTTATCATTCACGAAAGAAGAAGAAAATAAAATATTCTTTTTTCACACCCTTTTGATTTATGTTTAAGTGTTGTGTACACTAAGTTGTGAATTGTGCATCTATTTTATAATATAAAGTTTATCACAACTCATATGTCAAGGAAAAATGAGTATAAAGTTGGAGAAAATGAATAAATCCCAAGTTTAGCCTAATGAGTTGAGATTTTTATCGTATGTGATGTCCTTAAAATTTTCTATAATGAATTGATATTTTTATGTTATGAGTCGTATAATCTCAAGGCAATTAGTGATAAACAAAGAATTAGTAATGAGATAAGAAAAAGTAATATATAAAATGAATCATTAAACCTTGATAATTATAATTAAAACAAAAAATACATAAATAAAGACGAAAGTTTTAATAAAAATGGTCGAGTAAAACTATTTTTTAGGTTACATAAAAAATATTTTCCTATAATTTATTTGTTCTTTCTACTTTCTTTCAACCCATATATTCAAACACAAGTTTTTTCGGTTTTTTTTTTTTAATTTCTGTATTTTTATTTATTTCCTTTTTATTTCAGTTATAATTCAAATTAAACATTAGAGGTGCATTCATATTTCTGTACCAAAAGAAGAAGAAAAAAAACTCTCTTGTCGTTTCAAACTAATTTCTATACTAATTTTAATATTTTAAAATATGAATAATTAAAGAATTTTATATTATAATTTACAGTATTTATCGTAAATGTAAATACTTTATTTTTATAGTTTTAGTTATATCATATATATTTAATAATGCTAATTATTGTAAAATTTAATTATTAACTTATTGATACACAAGATATAGATTACAGGTTCAAATAATTCCAGAAACTTAAAACACTAAATTGAGATATATACATTAGAAAAGAGAAAAGATAGATACGGCAGATGCTGTTATTTTCCAACCAAAACTAAAATTTATCTCTCTGATGCGCATATCAATTAGATTTCATGTTTATATAATGAATTTCTATTACTGATACAGTAATTCTGGATTATCATTCACTAAAAAAACTGGTATATTGTGGAGGTTAAAGAAACCCTATTCCTTTTCTAACATGCAACAATGTGTGTTGGACCAGAAGGATGAATTAAGGTTAAGACCAAACATGCTTACTTTTGCCGGAGAAAGAAATTGTATATAATTAATCTGTTGTTTCAAGCTATTGTTATGCTGTTTACTGATATATTCTTTGTGTTATGATAGCACTTTCTAGGTTACAAACATTTTCATTTTCAAGTCGTTAAAAGAGAAGATCAAGTTGAACAAAGGAAGAATCAGGTCGATTAAAGAGAAAAAAACAAGTTGACTATAGATATAGAAGATCGTTTAAAATGAGAGAAAAAAAAATTTTAAGTTTATATAGAGGAGTTTTGTTTTATAATCTTTTTGTGTGTGTGAATTTTTTCCAACATAATATGCATCATCATCCATCAGTTGCAAACCCGATAAGTGCCTTGCTTTTGGTAACATTATTTCACGGATAACAAAAGCTATATTGCATCTATTATCTTTCCATGCACAGAATTTAATGCCTTTTTCTACTTCCTAGGGTTGCTTATACTGTTAAAATTGCATTTGTTTTTATAGGGTTTGCTGATATGACTTTTTAGAGATATATATTCTTAAGAAATATACTTTAAATTTGGTAAAATTTATATCTATTTATATATTATCTTTCGTTGATGTAGAATTTTCGATATACTTCTTATGTTAAGATATAATGAAAAACCTATGTATATATGATACGGATAAGTGTATTCTTTGATTTAGTTTAAATTATTACTATATATTTGAAAAAAGTTTATATTGTCCCACTTACATAGGATCTTATATTCGTGAATGTGGTGAGATACATGTATCTCGAATGTAAAATTAAATATTAATGAATGATTCAATAACGACTCGATAGCAAATAACATAGACTACAAATCTTGTTAAAATGTAAAATTTCTAACATTAAAGAACTATACGGAGATGAAGTAATCATGATTTGAAACTAATTATACATATATTTGATATGTATACGTTATATAAATTGAAAAGTGCTATTTCTTAGGGTTGTAGGGATGATTGTTTCTTGACATGAGGATTCATTGTGCAAATGATTGTTTGATCTTTACCATCATTCTTGCTTTAAAATTGAAGTTAAAGCAGAGGGTATTGCTGAGCTTCTGCTTTATTCACGCTTCAAGTCCAAAGGATTTTTGTGGCAAGAAATGGTGTTTGGGATGTGACTAAAAGTAATTTCTAAGCTCACGCCTAATACCTTAAACTTTTGGGTTGATTATTGCATCTTTGCATTTTTCCTCTTTTTACTATTCTCTCTTCCTTTATTTCCTTTTCTATTCTTTCTCATTATTTCTTCTGCTCCTTCTTTTTCTTCTTCTCTGTGCTTCTCTTTTTTACTTAGACATGCAAAATGCGAATATCTGTTTAAGCTTCTAATGTTTTCATATTAATTAATTAGGTAGATTCAGTGAATATCTTGTCAGAAAAAATCTTTAGTTTGGTAAAGAGACAAGAACGGTGAGAAGAGAAAAGGAATGGAAAAGAAACAAACAAATAAAAAGATTTAATTGGTAAGAAAATAAAAAAGAAAAACACTTTTTAGTTGAGATTTTTTCAAACCTGATTAATTACTAAGTTTGGTAACTGCCAAAAAATTTTGACTTCTTGTAGTTTGGAATGGTTGCACACAAACACCATTAGCATCTTCTGTCATTCATTACTCAGATCTGTCCAAAATTGAAGGTAACACATTTTTAATTTGTAGCTGATGGTCCTGCCATAAGCAAGACCAATCTTTTGGACCTTAGACATGTCAGTATTCACTAAATTTAGGCCCAATCATGGTTGCTAACTTTGTCACACACACAAAAAAAAAAAAAAGTGTTCCTTTGTTAACGTTGTCCCAAAGTTTGTTTTGTGTATTATAAATTTAGCTTTTATATATATAAAAAAGAATTGATAGGGACTCTACCCTGTACCCCTTAATATATAACAAAATAATCTAGACATACAAATATAGGTTTAATCATTACCTTCATCGATGCATATAATTCTTTCCATAAAATTAAGGTTATCATCGCCTTAAACCATCTATAAACAAGAATCCTGATATATAACAATGGAGATTTAAATAGAAAGTTTATTACGGGTGACAATGCGGATATTTCTGTACTTAACTTGTAAAATGTAGGTTAGGTTGGTTTGTTCTTGTTAAAAATGTAAGTAGAAAAATTTGACTTGTCCTATACGTAATGGCTTATGGATCTCCGGGCCAACATGTTATTTATTTATTTAAAAAAAAATCTTGTAATAAAGTTTTCAATGTTCAATAAATTGAGAAACTTTAATGAGTTTATAAAATTAAGCAAAAACTTTGAAGAATTAAAAGATAAATGTATAATTCAACATTTTTATCATATTCATCTTCATACTTTGACACACACGACATATTCTTCAAATTTTAGCACATTCAAAAATACATAACACTTGTCTTTTCCATTTATTCAATAATTTGGATCGTTCATACAGAAGTCTAGTCCAGAAAAAAAGTAATCAATACACACACGTGCAATTTTTTTATGCGGCCTACAAATTATATGGGTCAGATTTTTGCGGACTCAATATCTCTACCTGTCCCACATTTTTTTGACAGGCCTGCCGGACCGACTCGTCGGACCAAACCACGTTATCATCACTAAAGTTTATACATCAATTATAGAACATTTTTTTATAACCAGTAATTATGCAAGATCCCACAAATGTAAGTATGAAACCCTAATCATAAACGAAAAAACAGTGTAGGGTAGGGTGCCCCTCGAATGGTGTATCTGTCTATTAAATAAGGGTATGGTGGAGAGGATGAGATATGTTCTTGACTGTGCTATTACACCACCTTCATGCAAAAGCATGTCTTCCCATTCCTCTATCTGATCCTCTCCTTTGAAATTTATTATGAGACTCTGTGCACTAAATTTATCCCATCCAACTTTCAACCATTTTATGGAGCAAATCAAATCATTTTATTGCTTAAATTTTCATATAATCAATGAATATTTCACAGAAGAAAAATCTGAACCCATGAAAAAAGATTCTTGATGAACCCGAACTTCTGTTGCGTAGACTACAATCCAACTTGGTTTGTAGTTAATATTCTTATATGCAAGGAGATTTGAAGGGGAAATAAAACTAAACCCCACCATTCAATAAGGAATATTGAACTACTTGATTTTGATGATTATTGAGAATCTAAGTTCTATATAGAGTAGAAATAAAAAATTTAAATATCATGTAAATAAAAATATATACATAAATATATTATTTTTAATATTTTGGATTAAAGATGATATATCGTTGGGTTAAATATGTTTTAGTCCTTGAATTTTGATTTAAAATTGGAATTCGTCCATGTCCGAAACTTCAATAAGTTTTAATCCCTAAACTTAAAAAAAAATGAATATAATCCTTTTAACTCAATTATGTTAACTTTTTTTTAGGTGTCGAACGCATTTCTCAGTAGATATTGAACCAGAAATGTGTCAAACAGTGTAAACAACTCCAATATTAACATAAAAAGCGTTTGACATGTAAAAAAAAAGTTAACATTAGGTTAAAAGAACTATATTCATTTATTTCTAAAGTTTATGGATCAAAATGGATCGAAGTTTCAGACATTGACGAATTTCAATTTTGGATCAACGTTTATAGACTAAAACATACTTAATCCTATATATTTTTTTATGTGAATTTGATTCAAATATCATTATTATTACGTCTCCTCTACAAATTATTTCAACAGATTAATGATTGATTAACTAGGTATGTTTTGATTTTCAAATTCTTATTTTCATTTCACTATCTATTGATGCATATTTTTTAGTGAGGGATTATTGGTATATACAATCATTAGTTGTTGCTGTCGCAAAAATTTACGAGGGATCATTTTCTTTGGTCAACGCTTTTGTTAACTCTTTGTTGTGGCAACCACTCGATTATTGGTATAAAAAATTAGGTTATGTAAGAGAGAAAGAGAAATTGAACTAATTGCATTTTTTTTGCAACTCATTTTGGAGACAGAACATTAGTATAGGGAGTTGAAATCGGTGCCTTAAAAGGAGAAAAGAATGATACAAATAAAATATGTTAAAAAATTTGGATACTCTAAGTAAAAAGATTATATTATAATTAAAAGTAACGGTGGTGATTTTTTTTTTTTGATATTTAATATTGTTTTATGGAAAGTGTAAAAAGAGGATAATAATAATAATAAGAGACACCCTGGCAAAGAGTGGCCAAGTTGTTCGAATATAAGGCTTTGTGAGTGTCGTAAAGTGTAAAAAAAAACATTATCCAAAGCATAGTATAGTGTGTGATGTTTGAATTTGATGATTGAAGAATGCACATAAAAAAGATAGTGATGGAAGAACAAGAACAAGAACAATGGAATTGATGGATATGTATAATGCGTATAAACTAGGAAGAACCTATTCATTCAATATTGCAACAAGTGAAGAAGCTAGTGTAGTCAATGTCATCCAAGAATATTGTTTTTTTATTTGTTTCTTCCTAAGTTAATATTTTCTTTTTTTAATTTCAAAATAATGGATTATATATATATCAATGTGGGTTCAACACAAGAAAAAGTGTGGGTGTGTTAAGTATCATCATGACCCGTTAATCTGCTTAAACCGGCCCGCATTATCCACGATTCATTGTGTGGATCTTTTTAAAAGTGTGTCTATATATAACTTATGATGATGTCTTCACTAATACGAGTATTATATGAATTTGTAATTATTGGATGGTCTTTTTATCAAATTTTTTATATATATGAATTTTTTTATCTTACCATTATATGATAGTTTTTTAAATTTATCTCACTATTTTGAATGTTCTTAATTTGATATCATTTTCTTTAAATAATAGGTTAACATATTTATGTCAAATTAATGGTAACGGTGTTACAATACTGATATGTCTAATAGAATTGTGACTCAAGCAATAAATATCACATGTCACTGTAGTAACATTATAATCATGAATTTGATAAAAGGAATTACATTAACGTTTTTTAAAAAAAAGAATAAACCATATTAAAAACACCCAAAATTGAAAAAAAAACAATAAAAAATGGAAAAAGCTATTAAAATTAATATATATATATATATATATATATATATATATATATATATATATTACATTTTCACATTTTAGTTAAAAAACATCACCAATGAAATGATTTTTTTAACCATTAACATTATTTGGAAATGTATGAATGGAGTAAAATTTGTTGTAGGTGACATCAATTATTTAGTGGCAGAGGTCCAGTGAGCCGGACCACAATCAAATTGTAATGTTTGAACTGTTATACTATTAAGTAAAAATAGTTGTGCCATGACTAATGACTATAACTTTTGACCTAATGGTAAACTCTCGATTCCAACAATATTTAAGCAAGGGAAGGTAGATTAGATATGGATGAAACACAAACTATTAAATGTTAACTTTTTTCATTGTGACTGATACCAATGTCTAGTTCAATGCTTAAAGCCTATATGAATATGTTCTATGTAACTCATAACCGATATCTTTGGGTATTCTTATACTTGTTAGCCAATAGGAGTAGGGGTGTTAACATTGCTACAAGGTCAAGACATTTATAGGTACATGTCCCCAAATGCTAGGGAAGAGGAATGTTCATGCATCTTCAATTTGACACAAAGCATACACGAAAAACCTTCATATTTATAGAAATTTCTACAAAGGTTATTAGACAAAGGTTTTAGACGACTTTTACTCAAAGCTTGTCTTGTTGCAAAGAAGCCAAATACAATACACGATATTCAATACTTTAAGCATCATTTTGTTTACCTTGATTTGTATCCTTTCTATTTTGTTTCAATATGAGATCATGTTTCATATGTTTTCTTAATTTTGTTTATAGTTTAACTTCTTTTAGGTTCACCTTATATTGCTTTAAGCCAGTTTTATATCAATACCTATAATATATGTATATTGCTTTAAGCTTCTCTATTATCGATACCTATAATATATGTAGCCTACTAAGAGAATAATAAATTGTAATTTTTTGTAAATGAGTTTTAATACTGGTGCTCTACTTTTATTATATTCATTTTTTACCCATAAAATAAAATTAACATTAAATTTTGAAAATGACATACTAATCAATCATTTTAGAAGTGAAAAAACAATAACTAAATATGAAAATCAATAAAATTACCTACACTGAAAACATAATAACAAAGCCTTAATAATAAACACATTTTAAAAAATGTATTATAAATATTTATATATTTATACATAGTTGCCTAATGCATTAATAATGAAGTAAAGCGTTTCAACTGTTTGGTTTATTATTAATAATGCATACATAACACGTTACACAAAATGTGGATCTCCAAACCTAACGGATGAATTAAGACAACGACGTTACCTTCAGCTTCCGTCAATTGTAGAGTGTAGTTGGCCATTCATTTATATGCCTTCTTTCACTTCTTAAGTTTTAGGGTATAAAGAACAGAATATTCACCCAACTTTTCTTTTTTTTTCTTCATTTTTCTTTTCCACACTCTTATTATGATATTTTTCGTATATATTTCAATGGGTTCAGCAAAAATTTTAATTAAATTCGAAACTGTTCCAATCATATCGGAATTGATAGAAATTGGTCCCAACAATGCTCAACTTTGGTCAAGGGATTTTGGTTTAGAGTATTTATTTTGATTGTGCTACATTTATAAAATTTATTGGGTTAGATTTATTGTTTGGCTAAACTTAGGAAAACAAGAAAATTAAGATATCAATATTCCAAAGATTAGAATTAGAGTGACACCACTTTTGTCATATTTCCTCCTTAATTACTTCATTTTTCTTCCATAGAAGGTAGAAAATCCTTATTATTATTTTTTTCAAATTAAAGTAACCTTTTGCTAATTTTAAGATTGTTCAATAGTTACTTCAACAACAATAACGATCTAACGCCTTCAGTTTGTCATGTTAAGAATTTAAGGTAAATGATTAGTCTATTATTAATAAAGAAATATTATAAACGTGTTATCTTCAATTTTTGGATTGAAAATGATATTTGATTTTTTATGATATTTTTTTTTTTCAAAAAGTTCTTATAATTATATCAACGTTGATGATTTATCTTAATAATGGTACAACTATAATATACAGTAAGTGAAAAATCTTAAAAGTTTAAGGATTTTTTTTTATTTAAAGTCTTCCTTTTCAAAAACCAATTACTTTACGATTTTTAATTGAAAACTGTATCATGAATTCTTGATCAGTACACATTTCATTCTTACAAAATCTTTTCCATTTCTTTTTTAAAAAATAATATTTTAATCTATTTTTTTGAGCTATTTTTAACCTATTGTTTCAATCATCATTAGATCATCTTTTTTTTATTTTTTTTAATAATGTGATGTGATGATCTAATGGTGATTGAAATAATGAATTAAAAATTGATAAAAAAAGTGAATTAAAGTATCACTACCTTTTTTTTTTAATAACTTATCGTTTTCTAAAGAAAAAATTTTGTTTGATATTATGATTTGACATCTCAAAGATAAAATAATCTCCATAAAATTTAACTTTTTAAAAGAAAAATGAATAATAAATAAGAATAATATTAAATAATAATAAAAAAAAGTAATGTCAAAATATCTGTCTTTTACCAAGTAATCTGTGGATATAATGTTTGCTTTTTCACATTAGTAATTTTGTTATTAACATATGGCTCTTGAATCAACTTCAATTATAATTGCAAAACCATGAATTGCATATGGAACTCATAACATAACTAGAAAACTCTAGAAACCTGTTGAAAAAAAAAAGGTCATAATTGTTGTGCAGCACAGTAAAAAGGTTCACAATTGACAGCAGAGAATAGAACAGTTCCAGTGGAAGCTGGGTATTATTAACAATCATAGACATTTTTGGAAAAGTCAAGGATGAATAGCTTCATCACATGAAAACAAAAAGATCACTGAAATTCTACATTAATATAAGGAACAGATCAATAGAATTGTGACACAAAACCCAAATAATTATCATGCTACACCTACCATTCACTGTACTTATATTATTAAAAAAGTTTAAGATAAAATTAAATAATACTGGTGATGTTTGTGCACCCTAATTCTATTTAGAAAAGTGAGGTGAAATTTTTATTTGAGATTTGAAACGTGACACTCTTTGATTGGAGAGACAATAGAAAATTCCCATCTTAGACTATTAAGGTTTCTAAAAATCAACAAAACTAAATCTTAAAAAACTCTTTGAGGTTGTTTCCATCTCCAACGAAAGTAGTATATTTTCTTTCTCTTTTGAGGAAAAAATCTACAGCAAGAAGAAGAAGAAGTGAACGAGTGAGTGAGTGAGTGGGTGAGTTATGACGATTTGACCATATTTATGCATCTCAATCACTTCCCACTTTTCATAAGCATTACACAACTAAACCCCACGCTTCCTTTATTCTCCTTCTTCTCAAAACTTCACTTCATTCTCTCACAAAAAAAAAAAGAAATCAAACCTTTAAACCATGAAGATCCAATGCGACGTGTGTAACAAACACGATGCATCGGTCTTTTGCACCGCCGATGAAGCCGTCCTCTGCGACGGCTGCGACCACCGCATCCACCACGCCAACAAACTCGCCTCCAAACACCAACGTTTCTCTCTTCTTCGACCCAAACAACACCCTCTCTGCGATGTTTGTCAGGTACAAAAATGCTAAAACAAAAACAAAAATGCAAAAAAAAAAAAGAAACTTTTTTTGTTCAGATATTTGAAATTGTTGAAGATGGTTTCTTTTTGTAGGAGAGAAGAGCCTTCACGTTCTGTCAGCAAGATAGGGCGATTCTGTGCAGAGAGTGTGACGTGTCGATTCACTCTGCGAACGAACACACCCTTAAGCATGATAGGTTCCTTCTCACTGGTGTGAAACTTTCTGCTTCTTCTTCATCGCAGGAAACCCCTTCTCCTTCAAACTCTGCCCCTGATTCTCTTTTTCACGTTTCGAATCAAAAAACAATACCTTTATCTTCCACCGTGAGTAAGGTTGGTGTTGAAGCAATGGGTTCCGCAAGTGCTAGCAGCATATCGGAGTATCTGATAGAGACTCTTCCTGGGTGGCAGGTTGAAGACTTTCTCGATTCATATTCTGTTGCCTTTGGTTTCTCCAAGGTTTCCACTTTCCTCCTTTCTCTCTTCTTTCGATCATCCAAATCCATTCATTCATCTATTCTATTACATTGAAAACATAAAAATGGTATGTTTTCTGTGATGGATCATTTGGGTAATACTATACACTTTGATGTGATACTACATATGTTACCGGAAGAAATTTCAATTCTGATAGTATTTCTAAAATTGTTATGCTGAATAAGTGAAAACATTAAAAGGGTTTATGAAACTGCATGAAAAAATTGTTTTTTTATTTGTTGGATCTGAGATTTGATGAACTGCAGAGTGATGAAGCGTTGCCACGGTTTGATGGTGACATGGAGAGTCATCTGGGTTCTTTCTCAACAGAGAACGTGGGAATATGGGTTCCTCAAGCGCCGCCACCTCTTCTGAGTTCTTCACAGATGAACAGAGTGATTGGTCAAAACGAAACCAACAACATCAAAGGTAGCAGCAGATCGAGGTTGAAGGATGATAATTTCACTGTGCCACAGATTAGTCCTCAGTCAAATTCCAAGAGAGGAAGGTTTCTGTGGTAGAAACAAAAGAAGCCTCAGTTTCCATATCTCATGAGCAAGAACAACCTCTTTCTTTTGTTTTGTTCTTAGGTTACTGTCAATGTTTTTAATTTAGTTCTGTGTTCTTCCTCCTTCATCTTTCCCTGCTGGTTTTTTGGTTTTTGATGAATCTGTGTAACTTTCTGCTGGTGATTGTAAATACAAACTTTTCCAAATGCATGTTATTTTTGACACATGTTTAGAAGGGAAAAAGTGTTATATGCAGAGAGAATGTAATGTAAGACATCTCCATCATCTCATACATTTTAAGACCATAATTGAAAGAAAAAAAAAAGTAATAAATTTGTTTTACCCACTAATATATAAGATATTTTGAAAATCATAAAAAGACACTGAAAATACTTGTATGGTTTTGTGTAAGTTGAAGACAGTGATAAGTATGGAAAGTTGGTGGTAGTGAGAGTGTGTTCTTAGTAGTGTTGAAGGAGAAGATGATTGCAGAGATGAAGATGATTTGATGGTGATGGAATTGGGTAAAAGATAAAGACAGAGAGAAGGGTCACGTTTGGTGAAAAGGGTTTGAATGGATGGCACTCAACATAGAAAATTCATTTGTAGGAGCAATTGTACCTTCTTTTTTTGTTACCATCTCCAAATGGAATTGTCTTTCAATTACCTTTTTCTTTCTTATTTATTTTTTTTACTTAAATATATTTTTGTTCTTTTAACTTTTAATAAAAATTGAAATTAATTTTTTTTTTAAATTTTGATTCAATTTAATTTTTCAATTTTAGAAATATTTGAATTTTAATTTAATTTTGTTAAGTTTATTTGACGTTTCAAATACGTTTCATAATAGTATTTGAGTTATTTATATCATTTGAAAATTTTTATCTCAACATTAGTTGAATGTTAGTTAAGAAATACATTCTAAATATCAAATAAATTTAACAAAATTTGATTAAAATGACTAAATTCAAATATTTTTAAAATTAAAAAATTAAATTAGATTCAAATTTCAAAAAAGAACTAATTTCAATTTTTACAACAAATGAAATATTATTGAAAAAACATAAACATATCTCAGTCCTCTTATTTTGTTGTATGTTGTATTTTGTATTTTATATGGTTTATTAATCTTTAAAGTTTGACTTTCAAGCTTTAGTTCGATATATTTATCTATTTGCAGTCTAAATTTTTTTAAGTTATCTTAGTATTTTAATAATACATCTTATTACCCGATCCAAACTATTTGATCAAAGTTGGAATAATTCTATTTCGAAGAGACATGTACACTAAAATAATTTGATCCAAACAAAATACATTAAAACATACTATTACTTTTATGAATAATAAACATATATAATATAATCAATTAAGATGTGACTCATATAATTACAGGTCATTGATATTTTAAATACTTCATCAGTTGTTTCAATATTTAATGTCTATGTACGGTTTATTTTCGTGAAAATAAAAAACAAAAAAAAGGTCAGATATTTCTTTTATATCTATTCTCACCTCTTCTTTTATGCTATCAAACTGTACATTTTCTACTATTATCTGATTTTTCTTTTGGGTTTTCCTGTCTTAAATTTTTTTAATGAATCGTTTTAAATAAAATATACTTACAAAATGAGAATAATATTTACTATAAATTTCAAAAATATTTGTTGTTTAGTTAAATAAATTGTATATAAATTAAACAGAATTTCTTAGACAAATAAACCTTTTAGTACATAATTATTTTTATATATATGAAATTCACTTTAAAATAATATATATGTGGACATAAATAAAGTGATTAAAAATGTTGGAGAGAGCTAATCCTGAAATTATTAATCTATAATTATTGATGAGAAAATAATAAAAGAGATTCTAAAAAAACTTAAATAGTTTATTTTGTAAGAATGTTGTAGAAGATTGAAATCCGTGCATGTGGACACAATCTGACTTCTTGTATCTGCCATGCCTGCTCTGCTCCAACGTCTCAGGACAATCATTACTGTATTGATGGTACCATAAATAACGCAATGCCCAAACCCTAAATTTTCAACTTTTATTAAATTCACTATTTTTATGCTGTCAAACAATATTATTTAATAAACTGTAAAAAGGGTATAATATAATCCATAATAAAATTGTCAATTTCTTCTCCAAGGTAGCCATAGATATTTATATCATATGGTCAGAGAATTTTAGATCAAGAACTAACTTAATCATATCTATTGGCGGAAGAAAATACAAGTTTTGATGGAAGATGCACAATCTTTTGCAATTTAGTTTTTATTTGGGTTAAGTAACTAAAAGGATTTAATATTACATGGGATGGGAAGATACAAGAAAATATAGCATTAAAAGTGATTGAAATTATTTTTTAATCTAAAGTCTTAATTTCTAATCACTAGTATTTTTTTTACCATTGTTGTTTTTAACGAAACACATATACTTAAAATTTTTGTCAGGAAGACTTTTGATATAGGGATCATACTATCTGAGCCGATCACTAAGACTAACCATCAAATCTGATACTATTGTTAGGTCTTTAGAGAAGAAGGTTCACTCAAAAATACAATACCAATAAAACCCAAGTCCAATTACATCAATGATTGACATCACTTTCAACTTAAAACCCTAAAATCTTAAAGCAATGAGTTTAAGAATTTTCATCCTTATATAATATTTTACTTTTTTATTTATACCTAATGTAAGACTTAGACTCACACTTAAATTTTCAACTCTGTTAAATTATCTAATCGTTCTCACAAAAATGCAAATAAGAAGTGTGGAGAGCCACTTTTCTAAGTTCAAATCTATATAAAAGAATCATACTATCGTTAATTCAAAATTTGTAAGATAATAGATTTATAATTTTTTATTCTTTCAAAAAACGATAACTAAAAAGATACAATACCAATAAAACATAATCATACTTTCGTAACAGATAGACACTACCACCGTTTCAACACAAAATCTTAAAAGACAATAAATTTATAATTTTTTACTCTCACATAATTTTTAATATCCTTTCGACTTCAAACTCAGACTTACTTAAATTTTGAAACACAAAATTATATGAAAAGTACAAACTGAACCAAGAGTCTAAACTAGATGTTAACATAATTTCCTACGTTACAAATGCAATACACATAGTTATAATCTTGATGAACACAATTTTGAAGTTGTATCCACCTTAAATCATTGGGAAGAAATAAAAATAAAAATGAGTTGAACATATTTGAAGAAGAAGTATAGGTATAGGGTAAATGTCAAGGTCGACGACGACAATGAGCCTTGCACATATGTAGACAATCATAGAAACAAGGTCCACCACAGTGAAGAGGACAATCCAACCTCATACCTCCGCACCTTGTTCTTCCCATGCATTCTGCAAACTCTCCCATTATATACTCTTTTCCATTTCCATGTCTATGTTTATGTCTATGTCTTCCTTCCCCTCCACAACCCCATTTCCACCATCCACCTCCTCCACCACCCCACCCCCATCCACTCCCTCCTCCACCGCCGCCGCCGCCACCACCACCTCCCCCACCACCCCATCCCCATCTAAACCCTCCACCACCTCCTCCTCCTCCTCCTCCTCCTCCACCTCTATAATTATCTTTGCTTGTGTTGAACAAAACTTCATTCAAGGAAGCATTGTGTTTTCCTTTTGGTTCATGGTTTTCACCTTCATGATGTGAGAGAGTTGCTATAGTAGTGCCATTTTTCACCTCTTCACCTCTATGGCCAACCATTGTCGCTACAAGAAGTAAGAAGAGAATCCGAAAATTTCTCAAAGGCACCATCTTTTCTTCTGATAGACAAAGAAAAAGGGAATGTTAAATATGTAGTGTGGTTTGTTTGTGACTGTTCAATATATGTTGTTCCATCAACAGGTCCACACTTGAGAGGATCTGCGTATAAAAAACTTGAAAACACTTTAGGTAGTAAAAATTGAGATGACTTAGTATTCACTTTGTCCCCACAGCCAAATATCTTGTTCAAAAACTTCATCTCTTTGCTTCGGCTTGTTTCTCTAATCATATTCTGCCACATTTGCCCCATTCTCCAATGGAGTGGAGATATTTCCAAATCCCTCAAAACATACACTGCGATGCTTAACGATTATTTAACTATTAAATTTTGGTAACTTTTTTTTACAACTTTAGATGACATTTTTTAAATGATTTTATATTTTTCATTTTTTTATTCTCAATATTTTAAAACCACTTAAAAAATATAATCTTATATTATAAAAAAAAATTATCAAAATTTAGTAATCAAAATATCATTCTCCTTAATTAAAAGCTTTAAGAAATTACCTTTTGAAAGTTTGGTCAAATATATAATAACAAAATTTTCACGATAATAATTGTAGCAGTTAAGATTTCCTAGAACTGCTACAATTGTTATTAGGAAGAAGAGAAAAAACACTCGTTCCGTTAGCATAATTAAAATTTTGCAGTATTATTATGAACACGATCTTTCTGGTTCAATAAAGAGGAAAGAACAAGGGATAAGTGTAATTTTAATCTTTTAACGTGATTTAGATCGAAATTTATCTTACATTTTGATCTTCAATTTTAAAAGTAAATTGATATAGTATTTTAATCTAATTATATTAAAAAAAATTTACTTGTGAAACGTATTTTATACTAACATTTGAAATATTTATTTTATATCACAGTCTTGCAAATCAGACCCATCTTTATGTTTTTTTGTGAGATCGTTATATAAAGATTGTTGATGATCAGGGAATTTAATTTAGTGAATAGAAGAAGAGAAAGGCATGCATGATGTGCAAAAAGCATTTGGATAACAATGGACCCTCCTCTGATAGCATATCATGCACCATTAACATACGTCCTGCTATTTGCTTCACCTTTAAGGCTACTACTCGGAGAACGTATATGAAAAGATATTCTGCATATACCATACTTGAACATACATTATTACAAAATACATGCTTCATTCCTCCGACCATCCATGTGATATGTATTATTATATCAACGCAACCAACTACATGATCAATTCTTTTTGGTACAACCCTATGATGCCAACAACTATATCACTCATTCATTATCCTTACAATCTACCATTAAAAAGAGTTATTAACAAGATACAATCTCATAACTTAATGGCTACATATGATGACCCTACGTCCTATTTTAGAGAAAAATATTGGTTCAGTATAAGTCACTATCTTGAAAAATCAAATTGTAACTAGTGATTGAAAAGTGTAATGCTTGGTTTATTATTATCGTAGACATAATGAGTCAGGCACTGAAACGATAAATAATTCACGACAGTGAGGTACTACTACTGTAAAATTTTAATGAAATTAGATACTGAAGTGGTTAATTACAATCTCAAGCTTTGGATTTATTCATTTCCTAATAATCTAAACATGGAGAATACGACAGTTTCCTTTTCATTTCTAAACAAATGCAAGTAAAGCCAGTATTTATGGCTTGACTATGATACGTGCTTCAAATGTGCGCACCGTTTAAAAAAGAAGTGCATGGATAAAGGGTGATGGATTGAAATTGGAGTGTGATTACCTAATAGATATACATACGAGTTATAAAACAATAACATACTTACGACTCAAGGACAGAGCCTTCAACAATTTTCCATCCTGGACCTGAAAAAGACATCTCATATCTTGTTGTGTAGGTTCTGCTGTTAGAAGCATCATGTTGTGGATGGCCTACGGCATTTAGGTGAGTAGACTCTGTGAGAGTTGTTTCCACCACTGCACGCTGCCCATTCTGTGATATGGTCACACTATCGATGTTGAGGTCCTCCAACATGTACTCATAGGACCACCCACGCTCTGCAATCTCAGCTGCACGATCAGTCCATACCTTCAACATCTCACCGTCCAAAACCTACCAGGTCATAACTTTCAGCAAAACTTCGTACACAAACAAATATAATTGCCTCAAGACAGTTGCCACCAACAAAATCAACACAATCTTTTTACTGGTCCAGGAAAAAGAACATACTACAAATAATAAAGTACATTCTGAAGTTGCCTCTAAATATCCCATAACATGGGACTTTGCCAAAATGTGATGATGATGCGTTTAATCGCCTGTAAGGGCTCATGTTATAATTTATAGTATTTGACCTGATTTGGAATTTCCGATCTGAAATAAAATTTACAAAGGTTCCTTCTCTATAACATTAAAAGGATGATGGAAATGCAACAACCATCTAAATCAGTGTGAGAGTTGGATAGCAAAGGGAGCAGATTGAGAAGGGAGAATAAATAGTTTATTAGTTTTGTATAAGGTGTTCTGCTCATAAATAGCCATCAGTGATACAAGCAACCCAGCCCGTTCAAAAACAAAAAACATAAATATTATGTAATTATATTATCTACATTAACAATAATAGGTCTATGGACAACCAGGGTCATCCAAAAATCATTGAGACCAGCCTACAATTACCCTAGTTTATTAACTTTAGGGGATTTTTCAGTGGCCGGATATGGAGCCCCTATCATGTGTGATTGAAGGAGTAGTTGGTTTATTATAAAGATTGTGTAGTAATCAGTTTTTAATATCCGTAAAACAAAATATAAAAGTGCTTCCTTTTCAGAACTCCAAAAGCATGGCCTACATGATAATGCATCATACCAATTGAGAAAAAGGTAAACAAGCTAAAGATGAATAATTGCACAGGTGTGACTGCATAATTGCCAGATTTAACATAACCAAGGGGGGAAATCAATTTACATAGATCATACCCTCGCTCCAATATGCAGATAAGTTAAATATTATACCTCCTGCAATCTTTCTAGGCAATGGTCAGGTCCGAAAGCTTGGGATTTTATACTTTGCCACTTGCGAACTAGAGCTTCTGCAGCCCTTGCATCCATTTTTGGTAGTTGAACTCCTTTTTCTCCATCTCCCAATGAATCTGTGCAATAATAAGCAATCAATGCATGAAGCCATGATTTTTACCCTATGAACTTACAAAAGCTAATTTTGGATATGCAGCAAATAAATCATTCAGATCATCTATAAGAAATTATAAGGATTGATCTCCCAAATTGCAGATATCTCCGAAAACCATACCTAAGTTGACAGTATCGGATGAGATTGCTGAACCAGTCATTTTATGAAGCACGGGCGAGCCATTCCTAGCAGGTAAAAACTTTAGACCAGCCAAAGTTACAAGTCCAATTACAACACCAGCACACATGATCTGAACACTTGCATTTTTAATTTCATCGGTAATAAATTCACCTTCAGTTGCCTCAGCAGTATTTTTTATTCCAGAAACATCAACACTGACAGAAGAATCCCCATCTGATAATATCAGAGGATTCTCACTTCCAGAAAAGCTAAAATCATCTTTCTCACTGTTTTCTAGATGTTTCACAATTTGATCTTCAGAACCAACAGGAAACACCTTTTTCAAAGCATTTATTACACTAGCCTGAACCTGGGTAATGACAGCAGTAGCCTCAGCTCCGATTTTTACTATGGCTGCAGCAGCAGCTAAGGGTGAATGGCCAACACCCTCCAGCCTTTCTAGATATCTAAGCACTGTAGGGTCATCATAATAATCTCCAAGCTTGAAACTTGATTCTTTTGTATCTCTAAACCTAGGAAACACCACCTCCATCAGCCATGTTTCTAACAATTTACAGAGTCCGGGAAGATCACTGTCTTCATCCCCCTTTGCATTTTCCATAATAAATTCTATAATAGATGGGTTTCTATAAGGAGAACTATCGGTATCTAGTCCCAACCATGACCTACATTCATCGAGCTCCCCAACAAGCAGTGCACAAAGACCCCTTTCTAAAGCAAAATCAATCTCTCTCTTCTCACTGGGAGTATAAACAGAGGGAGCGTTCCTCAAAGCTGTAACCTTAGTCTGTTGAAGTTGTTGGAACAAATTATCAGCATCTTGGATAAGATGCGGCTTTTTACCCACAAAGGCTTGTGCAACAAGAGCAAGTGCCACTCCGTAAGCTTCAAAACTTTCAGCTGGAATATTACTTGGTGTGGCAACAAAAAGTTCAACCTTCAAAAGAAGATTTCAGGATAACAAAAAGATAAATGTAAATTCATCTATTAGTTGACAAAGAAAAATAGAAAGAAAAGTCTGAAAACTTTATTTAGGAAAACCTGTTCGGATGCTGTCATGTGTAAGAATGCCTCATTCATGAAGTCTTCACGGGTGTAACCCCCAGCAATGGCAGCTGCACCCCCTCCTCCAACTGCCCACAAAATGTTACGAACACCAAGAAGACCTTCTTCTCTCCGCGTTCGATGTTCATCATCAAGCGGCAAGGCTAAAAGTTCCAAAACACAATGTGGGGTTATCTCTTCTAGCGTCTCATCTATTTGAGCTTGCAAATCGGGAGCTAGGCTGGTTGCTCCTTCTTCCTACATAATCAGGGAGGTTATTGTGCAGTATATAGCAATGCAAGTACAACATAGAAATCTTCAAGATACATTATTATATGCAAATTATGTTATAGCACATTAAATACAAGAAAATTTATAAATTTAATAGTACAAAGCTTCAAAAGAAATTATATACTAAATGCTTTTCATTCACAACAGGTCTCTAAGACCATTATTGTCTATACAAAATGACAGTGGCTTGGTTTGATATGACAACAGCAATCTATGAAATCATCAACATGATAACCTTTCCACATTGGAGGTTCAAAATTGTATTGGAAGAATAAACAAGAGACACAGTAGATGAGGCTCAAGATAGTAGTGCCACCCCGAGAGTCTATTTCTGACCCACAGGTCACAACATTGCAACGTTACCATTGGACATTTGCAACAATGCTTGCTCTCATAAAATTATGACGAAAGAATGGACCAAATTTAAAATGCACATGCTCTATAGCTTGTTAGCATTCCCCCAGTATTTAATGTGTTACTCCCTCCATTCTTTATCATTGTCAGTTTGGAAGATGATTTTTGTTCTTATTTGTCTCTCCTTTTCAAAGCCAAGTATAATTAACAACTACTTTGTCTATTATACCCTTCAATAATCTAATTCTTGACAAATTTATACAATTGCAGTAAATGAGTAAAAAATGATGGAGAGAATGCTAACATAACTAAGGAGAGAGAAATAAGTTAACTAGAGCAATAATAGAGAAGTTAACTGGCATATGTGCCATTAAAAACACAATTTAAATGGTGAATATAAGTTATCATGGCCTTAGAATGTCATATCAAGAAGTTAAATTGTAACAGAATTTGTGATTCGACAGACACCAAATATACATGAAACTTTGTGATTCAAAACACTACAAAGAACCTTTTTACTATCCATGCATAAATTATTTATTCTATGAACTACTTACTCAACGTTTAAAGAAGCAAACAGAACATATAGGACTGTGAATCACCTGCAAAAGCTTCAATGCCCTCTCAAGCATCTCACAAGCTGCAATGAAATCTGGTTGGGGCAAAGCCATGGCATCCCTTGAGAAGTCAACAAAAGCAAGCGCCATAGCCAACACAACATCCTGCTTGAACGTCTTCGGCAACCTCTCTCTAAGCAAACCCTGCCCAATCTCAAGCACAAGCTCCGGCTCTCCGGCTTCCTGCAACACGCACAACGCTCCAGGAACCTGCCAACCAACCCCTTCAGCTATCAGTGAACCAACTAAAAATCAAACTACATTACGTTAAAAAAAAAATAGAAAATAGAAGAAGCCATGGTTACAGTAATGGTCCCTGCCATAGACATGTTAATTTTTCTTCGCCTTGCACAAGTTCAATTGTTCAATTTTACATTCAACATTTAAAAGAAACACTCATCAAAAACTCTATGCATCGCCAAATAAACATTTCTCTTAGCGACACAAATTCCACAATTAAAATAATGATATCAAACCCGCTAAAAAGAAGAAAAAAAATGGAGACGTCAAATTCACGAAAAATAACTACAGTAAGAGAATTAAAAGTTCAATTAAGCTAAATAGAGTCAACTACTTTGTCGAAAGGGATTTGAGTGAGAATGGCGGCGTCTTCATCGTCGACGAGGCCTTGATTGTACTCTCTTCTGGAAGCAGGATCCGCTAGGGTTTCGCACGCGGCTTGGAGGATTTGGCGGCGGCTAATTAACGCTTCGTTGCTGAATGCATACTGAGGAGGCTTCGAGAACTTCGCTTCGTAGGCTCTGCGAATGCCGTCCCCTAGAAAATGCGACTCCGCGCCGAGTATGCGGTACAGGTCGAGCGGGATGGAGACGTAGCGCTCGGGCGGGTCCAGTCGCGGAGGGACGGAGGAGGGGCTCAGAGTGGCGGTGGCGCCCGATGAGGCGTCGCCGAGGAATTGGAAATCGGCAATGAGGCGCTCCGCCCATCTGCTGGTGGCGCAGGTGGCGGAGAGAGAACCTCCGCCGCGGCCGGCGACGGCGGAGGAGGAACGGGGCTTATTAGGTTTTGTAAAACGGTTAATTGTTGGGTGCGGAGCGCAGAGAGCGAGGCCAACGCGAGGTAGCAGCGTTTCCATTACACTTAAAACCCTGTTGTTTGCTACACTCTACTCTCTAGAGCATGTCGCAATGAAAAAGGTTTTGAACAATTTTATATTTTTACACAAATTGGAAATTTAATAAAATAAATGTGAATTGGATTAAGTAGAATGTGGCCAATTGACCTGTTACTTTATTTCAGTACTGCTACCATAGGTCATATATTAATAAAATATTGTTTTTGTAACATATAATTGAGTTGTTTAAGCACTTTTTTTTAATTGTTTAGTATTTGCATTAATGTAAGTGAGAAATGTGAAATCTTGAAGAAAATTAGATATATTATAATTTAAGAAAGTTGGCCTCAATAGAATTTTTAAGTGGATGGAATTGTTTATGAAAACCATTGGATAAGTTCTCACTGGTAATTAGATTTGATTATTCACTGTTTAATTCAATCATACATAAAAGATTAATTTTGTTCTTAAACAACATAAAATATTAACTTTTATTTCTAATCAAACACACGCTTCAAAAAGCAAATAATAATTGGAATGGAATGTACGATAATTAACGTGTTTCGTGAGACTGATAATATTATAGAAATTAATATTATATTTTTATATTTTTATTATGATTTTAAGAAAAATGAATTATGATATATTTAATTTATTTTTGATGTTTAGTTTAAAGTTTTATGTATTTATATTTTTGTTTTTATTTTATTTTATTTTATTGTATGTGTGTAGAAAAAAAAAAGTACGCATATTCCTTTCTATTTTTTATAATGAAATTAAAAAACTAAAAGAATAGAAGTTATGTATAAATTTTATTTAAAAAAAGCGAAGAAATTATGCTTGATATATGCAATTTCAATTTAAAAATAAAACAACACAAGTTGTTTGTCATAAAAGACTACTTAAAAAAATATTAGTCATCTTTATCGTAAAAATTGTAAATTGTCTTTGGACAAGGTCAATAAAAAAATGCTAGTCATATTTGTTTCATATGACTTTAATTAATTCAGACCATTAACCAAATTAAAATTGTGCACCTCGAATACAGTGTGCAAAAACAAATTTTGAAAGTTATTTTTTGCCAACAAAAACTCCTTTGGAGTTTTAAATTTAAAGTTCAATTCGCAATTTTTAAATACAATTTCTTTGATATAAAATCATTCAATTTTAAAACACGACTTACTTATTTAAATAACAAATTTTAAATTTGGTTATTCCGGTAATTTTTGTGAAAGATTATACCAAAATGGTATACTTTCCTATATTTGATCCTTAATAGAAAATTTTCAATCTAAGATAATACATTTCTGAATAATTTAACTGATTTAAAAACTAATTATTTCTTTTCGAATAAGACTTTCAACATAAATAATTTTCTCCAAAATAATTTAAATCAAACATGCTGCAAGAATTCTCGAAAAGTCTATCTTTTTTCATTTGGAACACTTCAAAAAAAGCAAAATGGGGCCAAAGGTCTTGCCTCTTCAATACAGCCAAGAAAAATGTGAAAGATAAGAAATAACAAATATACTCTTCACTCAAACATATTACATTATTTAAATTTCATTTTTTTTTTCTTATTCTTCAACCAAACAATTGAGATTATCAAAAAATAACAGTATACAGGTAAACAGATATCGTATTTACATTATAGTTGTAGTTGATTATAAATTTTCACTTATAACACAACAAATAAACAACCTAATAACAAGTTATAATGAACACATTTTAGTAATAAGATTTATATTACAGGTCATTATTTTTTAAAATGCCCTTTGAGATGAAAAAACCACTTAAGCATGACAGGACATGGCTTGAATTAAATTAATTAAGGAATTTAATTTTTGAAACAGTAAATAATCACAGACAGCACTGCACAGGAAAGAGATTATACTCTATGCTGAGATTATCCATTCAGGAAGGGATTCATGGTCTGGATCAGAACTTAGAAACCTGCGGCAAGCGTAAAACACAGCTGAATGAAAGCCACTTGGGTTGTCAATGAACACAAAGTGCCCGGCCTGTTACAATTGAATGAAGTTTGTTAATCTAAATAAGATTGAAAAAACTACACTATTTGGGGGAAATGGAGAGAGTGAGATAGATACCTGAGGAACCCTAAGTATTTCACAGGGAACCTTCATATTTTTGCGAGCTTCTTGAGCTCCTTCATAATTCATCCAGTCCTGAAAACCATATATGAAAGTTGTGGGAACCTTCCACTCTGATGCCCTGTGAAACCAGAAAAATGAAGTTTAAAAACTTCACACATGCCGTGAGAACATGCAGTAGTACACCATGTGTAAGAGAAGAGTAGATAATTCGATGCAATACACTGATAAAGTTTTGACACAACCACTGCTAAAGCCAATGGTCATATGGCACAGCCGTAGAAAACTACGTACTCAATCAAACCTTCATAATACAGAATTTTGGATATTCACATAGGATTTTCAAACCATAGAAAACTTCGATTTGTCTCAGTCTCGTTTCATATGATAAAGTAATTATCATCTGGAATCTGAACAACCTTCCAATTAGAGACATTGTATTTTGATGTCGAAATGCAGAAATGAAATGTTAATTCAATAATCAGTATAAGAGGAATGTGATCAACAAACCTGTCAAGAAGAGGCGACCTCGGCAGTGCTCCAAATGAAAATAGATATTTTAAGCACAGCTCGCCACTAGCTTTTGCTGCTAAAGTATGGTAAACATAATCTGCAGTAGCAAAATAACACTGAGTACTCCAAAAAAGAAGGGAAAAGAAAAGATATGTACCCTCACAACTAAACCATGTATGGTTATCTACGTCCAGCGTACCTGTCAGTAATCCTGATTCAGATTCTGTCAGCATTTCTCCAGTTGTATGTGTAACAAACCTGGCACTGGTATACTTGCGGACCATATCAGGACCCCAAGGACCTAAACCCCTGCCAAAAAATATGAGAAGAAAATATTAAACAGAGATAACACTATACAAACAAATGTTAACATGTGAAAAGAAAAACCAAAAAACAAAAACTGTAAATCACATTCTCTTCTATATTTGTATTCCTGTGATCAATTCTCAACTTTTTCTTTAATCAACCCCTTTTCTCTACAACCAACTCCCCAATATATTTAATAGGAATATTATGATTCAAGAATTCGCTTCACCAGAAGTTAGGTTCAATATGACAGACTAGACCAAGCAAAAACTGTTCTATCCAAAAGTATTTATATGTCCATGACTTGACGGATTATATTTAATGCCACCAATCATTCAATAAAGAGACAATGTGAATTGAACTCCATATATGCCTACTTCAGTAACAATGCCATTAGAAAACATAACAAAGAATCCGAAGTACAGACGTGAAAATGTGGATAAATATATGGTGCATGTTATCATCAGATATAAAATTAATTTTAATAACAACTTACTTGAAAACATTTTAAAGATTTTGGTGTCCATGCATGCATCTAGTGATCACCACATTGTTGTAATGAAATATCAGACGCAGCAATTTAACAAACATTTGAAACCCAATCATTTAGAGAGATGATATACAAGCATGCGATACACCACCAAGCCGAAAAAGAACTGAAATGATAAAGGAATGGCTTTTATTTCTAGTGTCTCTATATTTTACATTTTCTGAATGATATTTCCTTCATAGCTATAGATTAATAGAAAGGATAAAGTATAAATAGAATAGGATGAAAAAAATAGGGACCTGGTAAATTTTACCTGATGATTTTCTGAGGCGTAAAATTAGATTCCCATATTTGATTCAGGATTGATCCCTTCCAGGTAGTTAAGAACTTTGTAATTCTCTCTGATTCAAACGAAAATCCAGCAGGTCCCACCAGAATCAAGTGTTTTACATGTTCGGGGTGCTATATATAAGTTATAAGATATATATCAGTACAACAATCTTAAAAAGAAAACCAAACAAGTTTTTTTAATGCAATGCAGAAAGAAACTCACCTTAAGTGCGTATTTGGAAGCAACATAACCACCAAAAGAATGCCCTAGTAGTATAAAATTGCTCAGGTTTTTGGCTTTTCTCCATTCCTCAAAAGAATCAATGAACCACGCCTCAGTTTCTGTTGTATCAAGAAGTTTAGCATTTTGCACATTAATTTTCAAGTTAAACAACAGCATTAAACATTCCCAATTCCAAATCAACTCTGGCACTGACCTTCAGTACTTCTGCATGAAAAGTCAGGCCTGCTAGATCCACCCCAACTGCAAAAAGCGTTACTTAATGAATAATCAGGTTGCAAAAAAACACTAATTTGCAATCATGGATGAAGTGAAGCCAAAGCTCACCCAAGCTGATCGATAGCAATAACTCTGAAACGAGTGGCAAGTGCATCAAAATTACGAAAAAAGAAACCCTGTGACGCCGCATATCCATGAACCATTACCAACGTAGGAGAATCATCCTTACTGTCAAATGTGACAGTGTTAATAAACCGTGGTTCATTGCTCGATGAACGGAACCATCTAACTCTGGAATCAGGTGGACCAGAACCAATATTAATCTGTTCTTGAACATACGGAGTCCTGTCCAAAAAGAAAAGAAAAACATCACAACCTTATATATATACAACTTAATTTTACAATTTCAGGCTAAACACCCTTTGTTGTTACTGTTACTCGAGGAGTAAAAGAATCCAGCTTATCCTGCTAATGCCCCAGCAGTTATTTAAGATGAAGTTACCGCAGTTCTTCAGTTAGTTAAACTTAAAGTACCAATCTCATTCACAAAGAAATTGTTGTATGATCCGAAACCATCATGTGTATGCTTCCCACCTATCTCCTTAGAATAGGAATGTTAACAAAATATTTCTTCTAGCATATTCTTTCTTTAGCTAAAATGTATCGAACATTACAAAAATCATCAGTGAGATTAAGTAAAACCCATAAAATTTTTTGAGATTTCCAGATTGACCAGGGTGTGTTTCAAAAAATCGAATTTAACAATATGTTGTTAGTATTTCTCTATTAATCAGCATCAGGAAGAACAATATTCAGAGATTTAAAAGCACAGCAACAAGTGAACCACATCCATCGTCAGAAGAGGAAAACAGAAGGAAACAATCAGTTCATAAAAAAATTGTCAACGATTCGCGTTTAGTGCATAAAACAGGTGGCAATTGCAGAAACAGAAAAGAAGGATTTAGGTTTGGTGAAAAACGTACTTGACAAGTGAGAGAAGCCGCTTTTCGGAATTGATGATGTGGTCGGTGGAAGTGGGTATCCAACGTAAGACGGAAGGCCAAAAGCGTCGCGAGGTTGTCGTGGAAGCAGAAACAGCAGCAGCAGCAGAGGATTCGAGGTTGCTCTTTCCAAGGTCTTCTGCCATTCTCATAAACCAACGAGAACGAATTGCGTTCATCCAATAACAAACAAACCAACTAAGTGTTACTCTGTTTGGTATCAGAGTGGTTGAAAAGTTAGAAATGATTGTGAACAAATTGAGAAAGATTTGAAGCAGAAAAGAGAAGAAGAACTGTCAAATTACTGATACTGAAAGAACCAAATGGAGCAGAAAGAAGAAAAAGGAAGATGGAAGAAAATGCTTACGCGCGCAATGACGCATTTGGACCTCAATTTTTAGTTATTTTCCTAATAATAACAATATAAAATACTTTCTTAATTACAAGGAAGAACAACAATGTTAGTATTTTAATAATCGATTATTATGATTTTAAAAATATATAATTTTATAGCTGTTATATTTTTTTTGGCTGTTATTATATTTTCTGGGTATTTATCAAAATTTTGGGAGCTACAAATAAGAAAACAAATCCAAAATCTATGAACAGGTTTAAAATAGAAATAAATTTGAATCACATTATTTATTCTTCTTCTTTTTTTTTAATTTAGAGTCTCAACTCTTTACCAGAACATTATATAAGATATTGAAAAATAAAATTTGAATCACATGTTCGTAAAAAAGTTAATATTATCACAATTGAGATATTAAGATATTAAAATTAAATAAAAGAATCGCACAAAAGTAATAATTAAATAGTTTGTGTACCAAAATATGGTTACTTTAAAGAATAATTTTGAAAAGAAAATTGTAAACCAATTTTTCCGTTGTATAGTTGTGAATATTTAATTAATATTTATATATATAGTTGTAGTTTATGGTAAATGCTAGAAAACAAACCAAAAGAAATATTAAATATTGTCAATGTAATTAACCTACTTAAATTATTATGTTATTAATATTTTTATATGAGATGTCATTTTATTTACTTATTAAAAATAATAACAGGACGGTAATAGCTATGGCTCTAATATATTATTTCCATATAAAATTATTAAAATTCATTCTTCAAACGTTATAAAAAAATATGAGCAAATTTCTCGTTCTTTCATGTATTTACTATATCATTATGCAAACAAAAGATAAAAAAAAAGTTACATATTTTTTAATCAATAACAACTTCTTTTAAAAAAAATATTATTATTGTATTGTAAGATACATATATCAGTTAGAAACACATATACTTTACCATAATAATGTATATTTAATATCCTACAAAAAATATATACTTAATATTAGTTAGTTTTTTATGTATCAATTCTAAAGGAAGGTAGACTTGCACCGCACACAAAGGCTACATGTGAGTCATAGAGTCGTTCGTTAATTTGACTTTTCATTTATTTTAAATTAGTTTAGCTGCTAATGATGTGGAAGATATTTCAACATAAGGTGACTCAAAACTTTTAGTGAGTTTTAATTAAAAAAAAATTGAATAACATTTTTTTTTATAAGCTACAATAGTAATGTATATTTAAAATTTGTTGATACTAATAATGTTAACAACAAAAATGAATTATATACGCTATTTTAATCAGGGATATCTTATTTAATACAATGTGAAATACATTGTTTTTACTGATTGTTCAGAAAGAGGGAGCATTATTTCATTTTATTTTATCACAATACAGATATCTCATTAGATCCAATTGGAATATTTTTATTTGATTATTGACAAAAAAAAACACATTTTTAAGATAGAAATAATATTTTATTTCGATTACCCAAAAATTTAAGTTTTCTTCAAATCTTAAATTTCAATTTATATAAACATGTCTCAGGTTTTAAGCTGATGTGTATAACTCTTCTGATGGAAATACTCTAAGAGTAAATAGTTTGTAATAAATAGGACACCATTACTTAATCTTTTTTATACCATGTGTCGTGTAAATTCACTGAATAAATTTTGTTGCTTCAAATCCTAACTTTCTAAAACCAATCACCTAAGTTTTCATATAATTATTTTCTCAAATATAAATTACTTATACTCGAAACTTGTTGCTAAGAGTCAATATGCTAATTAAAACTCTAAACCAAACTATTTAATAGAAAAATATCTGTACATAACGAATTTTTATACAAAATTTTGGAGTTAATGATTGTTAGCCCAGAAAACTGGTAATTCCGTCATTCAGCATCAAACATATAGTATTACAAAACAAATGTAAATATTCAAGTAAAAGCCAATAACAGAGGGTAGCTAGCTTAAATGAAAAAAATGAAATGCAAATTATAAGTAAATGAAATACTTCAAAAGAGTGTCATAGTTTCATCGCGTAGATTTCACAGCACCACAACCTGTGTTGTACTTTGCCGATGCAAAACTATTATCTAGAGTGTGATCTTTAACATCCAATGGTTGGCAATCCAACTAAATATGAAAAATAAATTGAAACAACCTTTCGATTCATCTATAAAGGTAATTAGAGAGAAACAGCACTGTAAAGATTCAGAGATATCATCAGAAGCAGTGAAGCACAGAGATCAACACTGAGAGAACGTAATATTTTTTTACACAAGGGAACTCTGAAGATCTAGTATGCTGTGACATGAAATCTATGCATTATACAGTATTTGAGTTTTTTCTTTTTCATATTTTTTCTGACCTCTGTCGAATGAGAATTCAAAATCCAACATCAAACCTAGAAACATAAAGCCAAAATGGTTATAACAAGATGATACAACAAAAATGTGTATTATACAATACTATACCATAAAATGGTACAGTTTTAAACGATACCGAATCATACCAGAAATGCGTCCAATATAGAGTCTGAGGGTAAATTTTCCACTGGGGTATGTAACCAATTTGAAATAGCATCAATAAAAATTAGGGTCATTCCCCTAATGAATAAAAAAGGTATAACCAAGCAAACATCACAGATATTCTTGGCAACCAATGTTCACAATAGGTGCAACCAATGAGGGGAATTCACAGTGGAATTCACAGAGGAGGGGGGAGACTGCTGCAATGCAAAGAAAAAAAGGTACTCACCCCAGTGGAATTTAATTTCCCCACCAGCGACATTTTTTAATCCAATATCACATACTGGTGGCTTGAAGACAGTCTGCAGCAGAAACAAAAGCAATAGAATCATAACAAGGCCATCCACCTCAACACTTTAGAATGATACATACAGGTAAGAAAACAGAAGAAACCTGAAAATTTGTTATGAAGAAGGTAATAGTTCCTAAATACATCAAAACAGAGGGAAAATACAGAATACCTAGTTCCTCCCATTAGTGAATGAAATGATCTTTCTCAGCCTAGAAACCATAGGAAGAGCTGTAAGCATAATTAGTACAGGAGAACGACCATATAGAACAGCAGCCCAATAATTACACACAAAGTAAACAACCATATAAAATGTCTTGGGCTGTTGGCCATCCCACGGTGCAGTCCTTTGAATCATAATTATAGTTACATTGACGAGCTTGTTTTGCAAGGAGGCGATGTATCTATTAATTATTTTAAGCACACATGAGGAAGCTGACTAAACTATGAGTAAACAGGGTGTTCGCACATGTGCAACACAGACGTACAAGAGAATCAGATAGAAGAAAAATAATTGGAGTAACCAAGTATCTTACAAAAGTTGGCATAATTCTTTCCCCTATTTGGAGAATGAAGAAAAAAAGTTAGTAATTGATGTTAAACTTAAATAAGAAAAATGTTTCTAGTTGGACATAGAAAATGGATATGTATGCTTGTCATCACTAGAACAATGCTAAGCTGTACAAATTGAAGAAATTGATAAGGTCATTTAATGTCTTGCCCTTCAGAAACCCCTTTAATAAAAATGGGGTCTAGGTTTTCAATCCTCAAAGGAATAAACCTCAATGAAAGATGATGTATTACTCGACAGATGAATGCAACCTGCCGTCATCTTCAAACCTGCCAATGCCCATCACCCTCAACATCCAACTGATATTTTCAATGAGTCTGCTTAGGTGTCGAAGTCTGGTTACTGGCAATCTACCAGCTGTATTTGGAATGCCGTTCAAGATTTTGCTAAGAAGGAATTCCATAGAACCCGCTTGATGTGAATGGATCAAGTTGTGTCTTTTTAATTATACCTTCTAGATCATTTACATAGGCAGATTGAGGTGCTCATATGAGATCATGCTCATTGCATCAAAACTGTGAGAACTGAAGTAGGAAGAAGAACCAGACTTTGGCAACTGTTACAAAAGACGTACAACAAAGTACAAACAATTCCCATCCAAAGAACATTAAGATTTCACATCTGATTTCATAGTCATGTGCCTCTCAATCAGTATATCCACAAAGGAGCGAATCTGCATGTTAGGCATCAAATGAAAGTCAGTGAGAAAGAATAAAGTTAAAAGGGCATGTCAGAACTATATACATATTAAAAAGTAAAATAAGAAAATAAATAAATGATTATGGGCATATTTGATTCCTATATTTAAAATATATTCCATTTAAAAATATTTTTTACAACAGCAGTATTAGAAAATTATGTTAAAAGTAATTCTTTTTTCAGATTTAAAAAAAAAAAAAAAAAATCAGAACATTTTTGTTTAGGTTTACTACTATCAGTCTTCTATTACTCATATTATACCTTAAACTGTCCCATCTTTTTCCTCCACTCCCACACTCTAAACAATAGTTTTCTATAATAGCTTTTAGAAACTACAAAACAAAAATGCGATCAAACACACCGTAACGCAGCTAACCCAATCCAACCCCCACCCCACAAGAAGCTGGAGTCCAATCAGTAAATCATGCCAACATAAGTTACATGAATCATATTTTCTAGAGAAACAAGTCTTCTGCAGAAGTATAGCATTAGCCGTACCAGTAGATAAAACTATGACGCGGGAAGTAACAGAAAATTACCTTATTCTTCCTCTTAAAATCTAGAAACTCACGTACAGTCATGGCTTTTTCTGCGTCTGTGGCTTGCTCCATGACCTGAAACTTGTACCCACAAAGTTACAAAAAGGATGAAGAGCATATTTCACTGAAGATAAAATTCAAGATCAGTTAATCCCTATAACCTACTGCCAACCAGGTCACAGTAACACTTGCTTAATTTAGCAAATAAACAGTGTTAGAATATAGAGAAATATTTAAAAATACATTTTTCATATTTCACCAAACCTTTGTTTATCCTCTGGAATAAATTACCTGGTTACATTCTATTACAAATTACAATCAATTACAACATTTCTTAACCTTATCATGATCTGTTCTCCTAATTCTGAATATATCAAACACTTAATATCAAATAGCATTTCACTCTCTTTTACCTCTGGCTCCCTCTATACTTAAAAAACATAATTTCAACAGAAAGAAACAAAATGCAGAATAAAAATTACCTTTGTTGCACTTTTCTTCATTATAGCCTTGTATCCATCCTTGTCTAGTTTTCTTGCCTTATAAAGGGGCATAAGCAGTGATGCAACATAGTCCACAACAGCCTGTTTAATATGATCTGCTGCTCGGGAATGACTCTTCAGGGCCTCCTTATTTACAGTAACCTGTGAAATAGAGCTCTCATTAGCGACACCATCACGCTTCCAGCTTGGTAGCTTAGAACAGGCATTTGAGTCCTCCTCGTCCTTCAAATGAATAGTTGGATTAGAAAAATAAGAATCTGCAGCAGCTGCTTGAGATTGCCATCTCTCAATGGCATGATGATCTTTAATTGCAACACCACCAGCTGTGTCAATCCAAGCTTTCGTATATATGGTGCTGTCCCCAGCAGCACTTTCTCCTGAGTGCTCCCTGAAATTCAAATGGCTGGCAATCTCATTTGAATGACTCCTCTGTGAGAGGTTATCAACTGGCATTCTGGAATTATCAAGATTGACACAAGCAGCAGAGAAATCAACAGACCAATCCCTAACTCTGCAATTCCTAGAATCAATCTCTGAAATACAGTCTTGCCTTCCAAAAACACCACCTGACCATCTTTTTCTACTATCACACTCGTCATTTTGTGAAGACTGCTCACGTCTAGCAAATTTATGGAATGAGGGTATCTTAGGAAGCTGTAACAGCGAATTGGATCTGGCTTCTGCAGAAGCATATGCCTGCAAAGACAAACCATAGATTCTTTTAACAAACATGACAACCAGTTACTGACGTAAGTTTTCCCTATTATCCTATCTTCTTAAAAATAAGGGCGCTTCAGATAAATAGAAACAAATATGTTAGCAAATTCAGAGAAGAGTATAAAATTCAACTGAAAAAATTAATAATCTGCTAAAAGAAACAACGACTCAAATAGAATGTTCAGTAAAAACCATAACCAAAGCAAATTGTCCTCTAGCCAAATCTTATAAGTATGCACACTAACAATGCAACAGCATAGTGGCATGAAAAAAATCTAAACTCAAGGACAAAGCACAAGCACAAGCATCTGAACAAGTTTTGACATCAAAAACAGGATTAAAATTATTCAAATAAACGTGAAAACATGAATTAAAATAATATCCAATAAAATTCAATTTTGCCTAGTGTGTTAATACTTAACATATGTTGAAGAATTATTATCTAAACACAGTTATTTTAGGCCTTGTAGAACCACACATATATACTATACATTTGTTATTAGAAAGTGGATTTGGGCCCAATATAATCCAACAAAGTTGCCAAAATATTTCAAGTCTGAATGACCCAGGTTTGTGAATCAAATGAGTTCACTTGAGCTGGAAATCTGATTTCTTCTATTCAATAAAGAAGCTGGGTTGAATTACAAATTTAGTACATAAAAAACAATTTTATTAAGGAATCTTGAACAAAGGCTCATAATTCACATGATTCTTTAAAATTTCTAATATCAAATACAAGTTGTAAAAGGCAGGGAACTGGCAGAAAAAGAACTAACATAAAGACACACATACCGAGCAGATTAAAACTCTAGCAAAACCTTTTTACAGCAAAATCACATTATAATTCTGCGCCTAAAAGCTCATTATATTATGAAATCTAACCAATTTAGCTTGAAACTATCAACTGATATTCAGAAGAAGCACTATAACAATACACTTATGACATTAAAATCAAATATCCAAGGGAAACAAACCTCAGCAGCAGCAAGAGCTTTAGCACGTGCAGCCTCTGCAGCAGCTATAGCAGCCTGTTCTTCTTCAGATATAGCACAGTGGTTATCCTCCTCTGTAACCACTCTGTCTATTGAACCTTTAGACCTGGAAGAACTGACTTCATGCCTTGAGTCATATGCTGGAAGCTGTCTTCCTTGTTTGCAGTGCAACTTCTTCACATGGGCATAGGAAGGTGAATTGCTTCCAGCAGAGGTAGGATTCAGCAAGCCTCCTTTATTCTCATTGGTACCATGATATGTGCCCAGAGGTGGTTTTCCCGAGGCAGAATCTTTAACAGATTTTCTCTTAGATAAATCTACTGCAGTTGTTTGTCTTGTTAACTTTAATCCCCCATTAGAAGCTTTTTCCTTGCGAAAAACTTCAAGCCATACATTGACCAACTGGCTTGCTATAGCACGAATATCGCGGCTGGTATGTACACAAACTTTTTCCTTCACTGTTTTTCCCATTCCTACACCCAAGAAATAAAAAATAAATAAACACTAATACAGGGGAAACAGCAGATATTGTATTTCCACGTGACTTCATCCAACCAGAATCATCTAGAGGACCAAAAATATATCTTCCACTATAATTCATAGTTTCATTAGGCTGATTAGATAGGAACCGATACTAATAAGAAAAGAAACAAACTAGGTTTGACATCAATCTAAACATATATCCCATAAAGTGGTACAAATAAAATTATTTTCATCTCCCACTTGAACAACTATTTCTCCCTCGAAAGTATTACAAAGGGTACAGCACATAAGTAAATAAACAAAACCGAAGATAAACTAATGAAATAAATAAACAACTACCTGATAATCGTACAGCAAGAAGATCAGTTGAAACACGGACAAGAAGTCGCAAACAGTGCCTCAAGAGTTGGGTCCCATCCTTTCCCATTGAGTCCTGCATTTAGATATGAATTAGAAGCCCATAAACTAAGAAATTACATAACCCTAAGATCAATAGCATGTTGGGTCTAGCGGACTGGGGGGAAAAACAGCCTCATTTTCAAAATCTCTCACAAAAATGAACAGAAATAAGGTATTATTTCTTCAAAATAAGCTGAACCAAACACACTAACACGCTTTACTTTGTAATTGTGAAAATGGATGTACAGTCAATCAAAAATATATTACACGGAAGTTTAAAAAATGCATAAAGTGATATCATAATACCAGTATCCATGAATTGAGAATGGCTAGCCCCTCTTTACTTCCAGCAAAAGACTTCAAGTTTCCAACAGGAAGAGTTAACAATTGTTTAGCCACGTGCAAGCGTCCAGCAGTGGTTTTCGTATTAAAGAACATTTCCCTTAACAAAGCTTCCCGGGTTAAAATTTGAGCACCATCTAAAGAGTTCTTGTACATTATGTTAGAAAGTTCTACTGCATCAAGTCTCTTTATGATATCCCTCACTTCATCCCTTTCAGTGTCTAACTGTCCCCGTGAAGCTTCCAATGCCTCCACCTCAGCAATATAATCATTTCCAGTGCTCAATATGTCAATTATGCGAACAGACTCTCGTAGTCCACTCATCATTGCACCACCAACAGTATCTGGGTGCTCTTTGCAGGTTGCTTCACCAGCAAAAAACAAGCAGTTATCAACTGGTCTCCCTAATATATCATAGTCTTCTCCTGAGGCTCCAACTGCAACATAAGAATAAGCACCATAGCTAAAAGGATCCCTACCCCAATCAGTCACAACATAGGCAACAGGATCTGGAACTGAATCCTGTCCAAAAAGTTTTCGGAGAACCTTCAATGCATGTTTAACATGATCGGAAGAGCTCAAGCTTACACCATCTATGGCTGCCTTACCAACCACTAATGCAATAAGGACAGGAGCCCCAACTGTTTTCCTGACATTCCAGAACATGAAGCAGTGACCTCTACTGTTTCTCTCCTCAGCTGTCGCTCCAAAGTAGTCCACGGCATCATCCCAAAATACACTAGGAAATTCCAAAGCCACTTTATTTAGAACTCCATAGCCAAGACGCTGAACAGAAGAACATTTCCACTGTGGCAAAGGAGGGGAGAATTGTATAGTTTCAGCCTTTAAACAGCCAAGTGGAACAGTAACAAGGACAGCATCACCAAAGAACTCATTGCCATTTGATGTAGAAACTTTGACTTTATAACTTTGACCTGGTTCCTTGATACCATACGACACATTTGTTACAACGTGGTTCAAGTGAATTCTAATTCCTTCTCCCAGAGACTCAACAACGGAACTGTAACCCCCTTTAATCATACAATGAGCTCCGCCAAAACCTCCATACACATCATCTTGATTCCAGTAGGGAAGAGAAACATCATTAAGTGAAGCAGCACAACCATACTCCAAATGAGCAAAGTGCCAATCCATAACCCTCCTCTCCTGAGGGCTCAAAATCTCCTCATCAAGCTTTTTTTCCACAGAACTGTCCCTTTTGGAATCAAATGGTCTATCTGCAGAAATTTGTTCAGTTTCTTCACTGCTTTCGGTGCGTGCCATTCGCCGAATCTTGAGGGCATATTCTAAACCATCTTCAAGAGACATTTTCATTGCTTGTTCACCTTTCTGAGCAACAACCAATACCATGTCATCTATAAGGGTATTATATTCAGCTTCAAGTGCTTCATCCATATCTGCAGGAACTTTTTGTTCTGTCACTATGTCATAAAGAGGGCAATCACTGTTCAATACCGTCAACTCAAGGCCCAACTGAGCACAAATCAACGAGGAAGGATCTGGTCTTCGCTCAGTTGCCACATCAGCCTCAACACCAGTTATAATGCTAGCTCCAAGATCGACAGGGACAGAAAGTGAGGAGTGATCAGTAAACACACGACCTCCTATCCTACTCCTAGCCTCAAGCACAGTTACAGGAAATCCTTGACGTTGCAAGTGGCGAGCAGCAGTTAACCCAGCAGGCCCAGCTCCAATCACAATTACTCTCTTTCTCGGATCTAAATCAGGCTGCAGATTGTCACCTACCTGACCATCCCAGACAGATTTAATGCAGGTAGAGTCATTGCTTTTTTCTTTAGCTATCAGAGAAGTTAATTTGCAATCAGCAAAGTTGGAAGAAGGAACGGAACTGCCAATAGTTCCATCCTGAAATCCATCATTTTCCTGGTAATCAAAAACTTTTCCTTCTTCCTGTTGTGATATGTTTGATAAATCCACCTTCACTTCATTACTGTGGCCCATACCTTCTGTAGCTTCAATTGTTAGGTCATTGCAATCCTTTCTTAGACCATTGTTAATCTCATTGGAAGCATCTGACATTTTAGTCTGGCCAACAAGAAAGGAAACTCCATCTTCAGAGTCAACCATTGAAGCAGCGAGACTTTCCTCAAAACCTTTTTCTTTTACCAGTTTATAACAGTGCCTTCCACTACTTCCAACATTCTCCTTCTGGGAGGCAATTCCAACATTTATATAACCCTGCCAAAATTGTATTATCATGTTTAAATTTCAATTACAGAAGATAAACACCAATATGCTGTAATGTTTCAGCCAAAACAAACATGTAAAGAAAAGGCTCAATTATCCTATGTTTGGCAACAAACTAACCATTTTTTTCTTTCAAAACCTCTCAAAAAGATAGCCAAATAAAAAGCTGAAGCAAACAAACTAAATATTCATCTATATATTCCTCTAGTAAGAATGCAAAGAAAACAAAAACTGAAGGCCAACCAATATAACTAACAAACTTACATACTGATCGAGAAATGCATAGACCTCCCTAATAAGAGAAGAACGAGGACTTCCATCCTCAGAATCGGTATCATTAACTCCACATTCAGCAAGTGGCAAAATACGTGTGACATCTCGGCTCCACAGACTTAAAATTTGATTTCTGCAATGAATTAAATTAAATGAGGTGAAACTCGTTACAACAGGATACCTAGTTCAAAATAAGTGTATCAAGAGATGTAGAACAGTCCCAGATTACTCCTCTCAGCATGATATTCCCATGAGAAGTTTAGAGTATTCATCTATGACAAGGTGCTTCTACAGATCAAATATTATATAATCATAAAAAATGTCTCAAGTGCTTACACTGAAGCACTATTTAATGACCCAGCATTACCAAACACCCTCATAAGTTATCCCTATTTTTGAGCAGCAATAACATAATCCAAAACAGAATAAAATCCCTACACAACAAAAATTAGTTACAAAAAAAATCCAGATAACATAATTAAATAGCATAAATAAAATAATAAAACTAAACAGTTCAATCTATATCACACACTTGGGCCAAATTCAAAAAACAATAGGGATAAATCCCATGATTCCCATCATTTGAAGACTAAATCAGTACACGACATTTCACCAAGAAACAGACTGATGATGATAGTATTATATTGTACAACTAGTAAATATCAAACAAAATTATAGAAAACTTCTGAATATAATAAATTAACAGTAGTTAAGGGTAGCAGAATGTGTATGTATCACAATAGAAGTATTCCCAACTCACAACTAGCTAATCATGTTGAAAATTTAAGAGAAAAGTAGTGATGAAAACATCTGCTTAAATCTGCCTGTGAAAGGCTGTCGCAAATAAACTTTTAAAGGAGATAGAAGAGGAGAGATGGAGGATGATATTAAGACCAACAAGCAATAAAAATATTATAAAGTGGAACACACAACTACATAATATACAAGTAAACATGAATTCCCATATAAACAAAAAAAGAGGGAGAAAAATTCCATTGAATATAGGAAGTAGGCATAGTAAACTTTTCCAGTTCCAGCAAATACAGGAGGAAGGCCCTTCTTAAGCAGACAATGTACAAACAAATATCAAATCAGAAACAATGGACAACAATGAGGGAAAAATTGAACCAACCACAGCATCTCACCAAAAGTACGAGTTTCTTTTTACATGTTCAGCTCCCAGCCCAACTAACCATACATGTGAATCATTAACCAGAAACATATCCACATAAAGCAAACTTCATTATCTAAATTTCATTCTTAAGCAACTAAAATGAACAACACGTTGAAACATGACTCGTGAAAGGTAAAAATTAAAAAAATATATATATATATACAATTTTCATGTTTAAGTAACTAAAACAAATAACATTTGATCACCAGGCTCAAAGAATCAAAAAGTATTCTCTGTGTTTCAAGCACAAGACAACAAAAACCCAAAATATTGAAAAAATAACATCTGTGCTGCAAAAGGAAAACTGCAAATTTTCTGAACACTTGGAAAAAACAATTGCAAGCATATGAGAAAAACCTGTTTGAAACCACAATTACCTGCAATCCAAATATTCCTTGAGACCACCTTTTCGCTTCAAGATCTCTTTAAACTTTATTTTCTCGATTGGACCAGCTTTACGGGCTTTCAGCCCAGCTGATACTGCCACTACTGCAACATTTTCAGAGTCTTCACCAGTATTCAAAGAGGAATCATGCTTCATTCTTGTTTTAAGAGTGCGTTCAACATCTGTCATAACTTGACTTTCATTTAGAGCTTGATCATTAATTAAAACTTCCCAATCAGCATCCCCCTCATATGTCATGTCTCCATGCTTGCGCATTTTGGTCTTTCTCACCAACCGCGGAATGCTTGAAATCTTACCATCATTATCGACAAAATCAGTCACAGAGGCATGGTATTCTGCAGAGATCCCATTTTCATCTGGAATTGAAGATTGAAGAGAGGATCCATCTGATTGATTTGGATCTAAAACTGAGCTACATTTCAGAATAGAAGCAGTGGGGTCTTTTGGAATGTTGCAAGCTTCTACAGGTTTCTCTGGGTAATTTGATTGGGCAGCCAACTCAGCTTCGTTAGACACCATAGAAGAACCACTGACAGTTACATCATTTCTTTTAGGTGAAAAACCTTGAACAAAATCATGCACTTCAGCCTTTGTATCTAAATTACTATAACCACAGAAATTTCTATCAGAAACAAACTCAGTTTCTGATTTTCCAGCTCCATCTGCTTCCATATGGCCTCCATATAACTTTAGAACTCCATTACTTGAGGATTCCTGAAAATCTTTTCCAGAAACCATATCATTATTCTCATTCAATGCATTTTCAGTTGATTTAATCAAGGGTTCAGTGTGCGAAGATTTCAAGACATTTTCTTTCCCTGCAGAAGTAGAAATATCACGTTCTGAAGCAGTGTTGCTTGCCTGTACTAGGTCATCAGTCAATCTATTCTCAAGCTCCCGGACCTCAGTAAATTGTCTTTCCCCTTCCCCCAGTTTTGAGAGAGATGCAGTATCAACTATTTCATTGTTTAACATAGAAGATAAGTTATGTAAATCACCACTGGTAACAACACTTTCCTGCAGTGCAACCTTCTTCTCAGAATCACAAGAAATATCTTCAGATTGTACAGCACAAGAAAACTGCTTCCCATCTTCACGGTAGACATCATTTGACTGATTCGATCCACCTGGAATGTCCAAATCACATTCACCCTTAGCAATTCCCTCTTGAAAACAGTCGTTAACACACTTCTGGTCGTCCACCACGGATGTGACAACCGGTTCAGACGTTTGAGGCAAAGCATCATCAGACATGGCATTCCCCCCAACCAATTTCGAGCCAGAAGCAGATCCGGATCTACTTTCAACCACACCATCCACAGCTTCCACAAAACCTCCAGAGCTCAACCCACTATCCACCTTCTGAATCCCCTTTTTCTGCCTCGAAACCCCACGAGATTTCCTAGCAGAGCTAGACTGTGCCTTGTGAAAAATCGTAGACAACGAATCTTCCATGTGTTGATCAGAAGAATCCTGCATCTGTATGTCCTCACCACCAGGCACCAAGGCCACCCCTTTCTCATCCTTACCCTTAGCTCCCAATCCAACCAATTCTTCATCAGACACATGCAAAGCAGGACTTGCTCCTCTTCCAACCCCAGATCCCTGATCTCTTTTAGGACCCTTCAATCTCTTCCTAAAGCTAGCCAAGGTATCATTATCATCCATACCCCCCAAATCCTCCTTCTCCCTAACAGCCTCACCACTACCACTACCCTTCCTCTTGGACCTCTTCAGCTTAAAGATTGAGCCAATGGGCTCGTCGTCGTCAGAGTCAAAACCAATTTCCTTCTTGGATCGCTTCTTCCTGGTCCCAGACCTAATATCCTCTCCCTCCATTTCGCAACCCTAGTTTTTCCAAACAACAATTTCGGAACGATTCCTTTATGCCGTTGCTTTCCTCCACTTACCCATCACCAGATTAACAACCCTCGCGCTTCAATGAACATAATCGAAATCCTAATTCAAGAAAATCGAGTAATATAATACCATGGATAGATAGTGAAGAACCGGAAGCTGGAATAAACAAAAAAATAAGAAAAAACACACAGCACACTTAATGAGAAAATATTTGGATAGGGAAAGGTAAATGCATATCAATGTAAAAAAAAAAACAAAGGCAAAATAGTGAGGTTCTGGCACCTGCGTTCTGCAATTGCTATTATGTTACGTTGTGTGTTGAATCGTATCGGAGAAAGAAAGAGACTATGGTGTCTCTCTGTGAACTGCACGGTAACAGAGTAACGGCTTCTCACGGCAAGGGAAAAACGTTCATGACCTTAACCGTGACCACTGAGGAAGGAGAATAATAATAATAATAATAATAATAATAATAATAATAATAATATATTATTGTTATTATTAAGATTGGAACAAATATTTCTTAAATTATGTCCTCTATATTAAAAATTATACTCATTTTTATTCCAGAGACATCAGCTATTAAAAATTATTTGTAAAATTGCTGACAAATAATAAAAACTTTATTAGTTTTGTTAAGTGAAAATTAGTTTTATTCTAGAATGTTTTCATTTATGAATTATGAAAGTCATTATTAATTATTAATATACATGAAGCAAGTGAAATTCTAAATTTAATCAACACCTTCAAAATGTAAACAGGTTGAAGGGATTAGAAATCTAAAATGGTGAACATGGAAGAACAGAATTCAAGTTTTAAAATTATTAATATGGAACAATTTTAGATTCAGGAACAATTATGAAACACTGGTACTTTTCAAGAAAAATACGTGCAGAAATTTACAAAACACTAATACTAATTAACATTAATATCAACTTTTAATACGTAAAAATAAATAAAAAACATTAATTTAATTATATTAACCATTAATAAAATCCAAACAAAATTTACATAATTTCGTTAGTATTTAATTTACAAAATACTAATAATCTATCCAACTCTCATAGTTATTGAGAATATTTGAATAATCTTGGAAAAATTTAGACTCTAAAACAAATATGAAACACCAATACTTTTCAATAAAAATAAGCGGAGAAATACCAAATTGCACAGTGATTTTATTTTAATTCAATATTTAAGATTTAAATCTAGTTATCTCAAGAACCTGAATTGAACTTTTCTTTATAAGAAATTAAAGAAATTATAGGTCGGATTATAATTCAAATTTTTATTTTAGGTTTAAAGTTTTTTTTTTCCTATCTTGTTTAATTATTGTTTGCCAATTGATACTGTTTAATCTAAGAAATTGTGATTTTGACCACAGGAAATGAAATAACGCATTTCAACAAATTCTACATGACTCAAATAAAAATTTCAACCAAAAAAATATCCTCTGTGGCTTAAAATTATAGTCATGAACTCCATAATCTAAACTTAAACCCAAAAGATTGTACTGGGCCAGAGCACAAATTAAGCAACTGGGCCGAAACCCAGTTTTCTTTCTGCAACCCCACAATATCTAAATACACTCCATAATTTTTAAATAGCCTACAACTGATTTCCGGAATCCTTGTTCGAAAAATGTGTTGGAATAAGCTTTCCCGAATTTCAAGCACATGATTTATACAAAATGATTTTTATAATATAAATTTTTGAACAAACTTTATGAACGTTTTCTGAAACATGATTTCCCGAATTTTCTTTTTATAAATACAAAAATTTACTTTTTTGTTATGATCATTTTACTCATCTTGGATGGTCAAATATAGTTATCGATGTCAAATAATTCATTTTGAAACAAATTATGATAAAAATAACTACAAATGTCAGAAAAAATTGTATTCACAGATAAAACCTTTAATGGTATATTCAACTTTAAATTAAAAAAATAGGTTTAAATACTTTTTTGTCCTCATTTTCGTAGTGTTTGTTGCGGATGGTCCTCATTTTGACAGAATGTTTAAAATGATCATCATTTTTACCGAATGTTTAAAATGGTCCTCATTTTCGCAATTCGTGTTTTATTTGATCCTTTTCTGTAACGCCGTTTAAATCATTAATGGAGCGCACGGTTTGTATTAGGGTGTGTTACGTGTGATAATTAAATATTTGGGGATAAATCAGTGAGCTAGGGTTTTGGTAAGGAATGTTTGGACAGTTGGTGAGTTTTGACAATGTTGTTCCTCCATTCCCAATTGGTGTTGCTGCAATCTTCTTCTTCTTGCAATCTCATTATATAGGTATGTTACGGTCTCAATCTTCTTCCTTTACCTCTAGTTGTAATCGTTGGAGGCAACCGTGTAGTATCACTTCGTGCACTGTTGGTGATTCAACGAGAAATGGATTAACCCCGATTTGTAGCTTCGGAAAGATGTCAGCTTTGAGGATGGCAAGAACTCCAAAGAATATTGGTAAAAATTTTGGGTACAATCTGTTTTTATTTGTGTGCTAATAATAAATTGGTTTCAAAATTTTTGGTTTATTGATTTACAAAGTGGTGGTTCCAATAATGTGGGCTGCAACTTTTTCAAATGGTAGTGTTGATGAAAAGGATGTCATCATCATGACACAAATGAGGCAGATTAATGATTTGGATAAGCCATTGAAGGTTGCTGAGAAGAGGCTGCAATTAGTAATAGGGTTCACTTGTGTTGTTATTGTATTATTTGTACTGTTATTGTGTGTAATCTTTTAAAGTCCAAACTGTTGTGTACTATTATTAAATGAAGAAATGAATTAGTTTGATTATGTTGATATTAGTCCCAGCATGTTCAAAATGACATCTTAATATGAGCATTGAAGTAAGTGATATTGATATAAGCTTGGAAAAAATTAAATTGATCTAAGTCTGGAAGAAATTAAATTCATAACGTTAATTCATCCTCATCAAAATGCACTACATCAATGTTTGTCAAAAGTGAAATTGAACGAAGTTTAAGGAAAGTCAAAATGCAGTACATCAATAAAAAATTCTACATCAGAAATTCCAAAAAATAACTAAGACGTTTGTAGCTATTATCATGGCCTCCTCCTAATCTGTAATTTCATCCTAAACTGCTGAGATGGTTCTTTTGGTGTTGGTAATGGTGTTGTTTGACTCTCCACTTCACTCCTTCATTCCTTGGTGGTTGAGTTGTTTGAGTTTCAGTCGTTGGTGCATTCTCAGCAGTTTCAGCAGTTGATGCATTCTCAGCAGTTGGTGCATTCTCAACAGTTTGGGCATCTGGTGCAGTCTCAACAGGTGTTGCAGTCTGCTCATCCACCGACTTATCTGTATCTGGGCAATTGTTCTTGTTATGTCCAATCTGACGGCATATGCTAAATTTTTTTTATGACCTCTTTTGCTGATTTGTGTGTTATCCTTTCTCAACTCTCACTCTTCCAACCTTCTTTTTTTTTTGGGTATTCCTGGTAAAATCCTCTTATGTAGTGCATGGACATCAGGGTAGGGAGTTCTTTCTCATAAGACTTCACCATTGACTGGAAAGATGATGGATTGATATATTTCTTCGTAGATGGATCTCCTGAAGTCCTTAACATTGACATTGATGAAATTCATTGCTGTAATAGCATGGCAGCAAGGGATATTCATCATTCCTTACCAAAACCCTAACTCACTTATTTATCCCCAAATATCTAATTACTACACTTGTACAGTACACGTAACACACCCTAATACAAATTGTGCCACCTGTACAATGCTCCGTTAATGATTTAAACGGCGTTACAGATAAGGACTAAATAAAACACAAATTGCGAAAATGAGGATCATTTGAAACATTCAGTAAAAATGAGGACCATTTTAAACATTCTGTCAAAATAAGGACCATCCGCAACAAACACTACGAAAATGAGGACCAAAAAGGTATTTAAGCCAAAAATATATATATAAACATTGGTTTTGAATAGATTATATTTTATTAAATGGATTTTAAAAAATATTAATTTCTTTGTAAACTATCATTTATTACTATTTAAATAAACTATTTGGACTTTGTTTAAAATTTGTAAATATTATTTATCGTGTTTTTATTTAAAATCATAGTTAAAATATATTGTTAAATATTTATTTTTATTTTTTATTTTTTATAAATATTCATGGATATGAAAAAAGCCCACCATATCCGCATAATAAATATCTGCACAAATATAAAAACAAATACGAAATAAATATTTGTGGTATAAACCGGTCGTTGTCATTCCTAAAACAACAAGTATTCCTATTCATACAACTATTCCTATTCATATGGAGGAGGTGTAGTTAGCAATAATCTATTCCTATTCATACAATTATTCCTATTCATATGGAGCAGGTGTAGTTAGCAATAATGGATGTACGGGAAGTAAAACCACTAGAAATAAACGAAACAGATTTATAGGATACAATCCAAAATTGATAGATTCATAAGAAATTTTTTTCAAAGATAATAGTATTTAATTGAAACACATGTATGAGTTAAAGTTTATCTATCAATGTATGACATCTAAAATTTAAAATTAATTTAATTCATATCATTTAAACTTTAGAAAAAAAAGAGAGAAAAAGAAAGCACTATTTTCAATTTTTATTTTCTTAAAAATTATAATTTAAATTAATATATCCCTGTTAGTTCTATATGAGATGAAGTCAAATTATTTTATTCATTTGGGTTAAATATGTTTTTTGTCCTTAAAGTTTCAATGAAATTTGGAATTAGTCCATCTTCAAAAATTTTGACAAATTTAGTCATTCATCTTTAAAAATGCGTGAATTTAGTCATTTTAACCAAATTTTGTTAAGTTTATCCGACGTTTTAAGCGCATTTCATGATAATATTTGAATTATTTACACTGTTTGACACATTTTCGCTTAAATGTTAACTCAAATATTATTATAAGATGCGTTTAAAATGTCAAATAAACTTAACACAATTTGATAAGAATGACTAAATCCTCGCATTTTTAAAAATAAAGGACTAAATTGATATAAAGTTTTGAAGAGAAACTAATTCCAAAATTCACTTAAACTTGAAGAACTAAAAACATATTTAACCCTTAAAATATTTAGCAGACAAATATACAAGATTTTGAATTAAGTGAGCAAGAAGCAAATATTGTTTATTGAATTATTGAATAATTATATTTTGACACGTAATTTTTTTTTACAAATACAAAAGTTTAATTTTTGTGATTATTTTACATTGTAAAATAAATATAATGTATGTTATTTTATTTTTGCAACATGTAGGGCTAGGTTCGAACAAAAAAACTGTGCAAAAAGTGTTTGTTATGAAAGTACAAATGCAAACAAAGAAGAGAGTGGAAGAGATTGATAATAGAAGCTCCATGATCGAAAAGGTGGACCAAGATGAACTTGGTGATGGAGACTCCGAATGCCACATGCGTGCAAGTATTTATTACACTTATTCTTATTTACTTATTTATTATTATTATTATTATTATAACATTATTATCAAATATGATTGATTAGTCTTTAACAAATTATCGATCTGCTTTGATTAAAATAATTACAAATAATAATTTCTTCTTTCTTTCAAAAACCGTGACGTGATTAGGCTGCTTTGAAGCGTACAAGCAATTGTATATTAAATTTGAAAAATATTTGTCTTTTATGTATTTTTCTTTCATATCAACACTTGTGTCACACTACCCACATAAGATATGACCTATACTTCCTTTGGGTGTAAATACCTAAAATTATAATAAAGTAAAGTAAGATTCAATACTATGAGAAAAACCATATTTTTTTTCTTCTTTTTTTCACTTGTTAATAAAAGTAAGGAGATCAGATCAAAAAATTATTAAAAGAAAAATAAGTACGAGATACTTTCAATCTTTTTATTTCCGTGTATTTAAAGTATAATTTCAAAATTAGAAATATTTGTAAAAAAAAAATGAAATTATCATTCCTACGTATGCTCTCTCGTCTATTTTTTCATCACATTTTCCTTCATCACTTTCAATTTTATCATGAATATTATTATTTTGACATTCGATAAATTTTACACACATTTTATATCCATTATTTTATTTTTTTAATCTCTATCCAAATATCCCTGAAAGTAAATTATGAAGTTGTGCATATAATATAAAAGAAAAAAAAAATCTTTTCTAATTTGGTCTCTTTCTTCTTCTAGTTATACCATACAACATGACTTTTTTCAAGCAAATACCCTCCATTCCAAAAACAGAAGTTTATAATTTTTATTTTAACTTTCTACAAAATAGTAGAAAAAAAAAGTATTTTAAAGGAAAAATGATAATTTAACAAAAAATTTTTTGAAAAATGACAAACTTTATCTTTAAATAAAAATAAGTATTACTTTATTATTTTATTTTTAATAAAAAAATAAAAAAATAACTTATTTAATTATATTTATAAAAAATTTGTTAAATTTACCAAAATAAAAATTTATCAAAAAATAATGTTGCATTTAAAAATCATAAAAAAACAGCTATGTCTCGAAAAAGAGGGAAAAAAAAAATAAAACATTAAACCGAATGTTTCTAATGTTGGAATGCTAAAACTAACATTTCATATCTCACTTCAATCATCATCATTCTTCACTCAACATTCATGATCGTGATTCTTCGTCCTTATTACCTCACCATTTCACTACTTATTCTCACTTCACCAAACTCATTCTTCACTAATCCCCATACGTAAACAAAATGAGACAAACTTTTTCAATCCTCTTCACAACTCTCCTCCTCGCCACCGTCACACTCCCGCCGCCGTCTGCCGTCGTCTCCGCCGCCTCCGGCCAGTGGCAGCTTCTCCAGAAAAGCATCGGCATTGTCGCCATGCACATGCAGCTCCTCCACACCGACACTGTCCTCATTTTCGACCGCACCGACTTCGGCCTCTCCAACCTCTCCCTCCCAGGCGGCCGCTGCCGCCACGACCCTAACGAAAAGGTCGTCAAAACAGACTGCACCGCCCACTCCGTCGAATACAACGTCGCCAACAACACCTTCCGCGCGCTTTTCCTTCAAACAAACATATGGTGCTCCTCCGCCTCCGTCGCCGCCGACGGAACGCTGGTTCAAACCGGCGGCTTCAACGACGGCGAAAGGACTGTGCGAACATTCTTCCCTTGCCCCACCTGCGACTGGAAAGAAATCCCCGGCGGCCTCGCCGCGCGCCGCTGGTACGCCACCAACCAAAAACTCCCGGACGGGCGGCAAATCATCATCGGCGGCAGAAGAGAATTCAACTACGAGTTTTACCCGAAAAGCCACGCCACAGCCAAAAACATCTACTCCTTACCCTTCCTCGTTCAAACCAGAGATCCTTACGAAGAACTCAACCTCTACCCCTTCGTTTTCCTCAACGTAGATGGCACCCTCTTCATCTTCGCCAACAACAAAGCCATTCTCTTAGACTACACCAAAAACGCCGTCGTTAAAACGTTCCCCAACATTCCCGGTAACGACCCCAGGTGCTACCCTAGCACCGGTTCCGCTGTTCTCTTACCCTTACGTAGTAAAAACCCAGACTTTTCTTTTACCGAAGCTGAGGTTGTAATCTGTGGCGGAGCCCCGAGAGGGGCTTATAATCAAGCCAAAAAAAATCGTAAATTTATCAGAGCTTTGACCACCTGTGCCCGGATTAAAATAACCGACCCGAATCCAACCTGGGCCGTGGAGACAATGCCCGGAGGTAAAGGTAGAGTCATGGGCGATATGATTCTCCTTCCAAACGGCAACGTTTTGATCATTAACGGTGCAGGTTCCGGGAGCGCTGGCTGGGAATTCGGGCGCGACCCGGTTCTAGATCCGTTACTTTATTACCCGGATAGGAAACCCGGGTCGAGGTTCGAGATTCTTAACGCCAGCAATATTCCTCGAATGTATCACTCAAGTGCGATTTTGGTTCGTGATGGAAGGGTTCTGGTTGCGGGGAGTAACCCTCACGTGGGGTACAATTTCTCGCACGTGACTTTCCCCACCGAGCTTAGTGTTGAAGCGTTTTCGCCGCCGTATTTGGAAGCGGCGTTTCAGAACGTGCGTCCGAGAATCGTTGGTCCGGTGTCGGGGACGAGGGTGGCCTATGGGCAGATAGTGAAGGTTCGGGTCGCCGTGGCGGGCAATCCTTTGGTTCGGAGTTTGGTGCGGGTGACGGTGCTGGCGCCGCCTTTCAACACGCACTCGTTTTCGATGAATCAGAGGATGCTGGTTCTGGAACCTAGAAACGTGACAAACGTTGATGGACCAACAACGTTTGAGATTGAGGTGACAACACCGGGTTCACCCGTTCTTGCACCACCCGGTTTTTATCTACTGTTTGTGGTCCACCAAGAAATTCCAAGCGAAGGAATTTGGATCCAGATACTTTAATCTTTATCTCAACAAAACCCTAATTTAAAAAAAAAGAAAAAGAAATTCATACTTATAAAACCTTATACTATTCATGTCTATAGTTTCTAGGGATATAACTATAACATCCTAGTTGCATGTGGATAGAAGGATTTGGTATGGTCGCTGGAAAATGTCCGTGACTAAATATAAAGATAGTCTTTAAATTTCAGTGCAATGTAATCAATAAATATTAAAGTATTATTGTTTTAATAGACATATTATGTTCCTTCTGTGGATCGATGATAAAGTACATTTTTTTTTTAAATATTATATATACTGTGTTGAATGACGTATTTTAAAAGACAAAGATAATGCATAATCTGTGCATGTTTGACATTGAAGATCACGCCCAGTGGGTTTGAGTTTGAAGCAGAACAATTGCAGTCATGTGATGCTGTAAACAGAACGCTAAAAATGACAGCGACAAAGTGGGTAGAAGCATATATGTTGCAATAAGAAATCAAAAATACAAATTTCTTCATGTAAGTAAAAGCACGAAACATGTCTCGAATTTAGATTTTCTTTTGGATTCTTTTGTGTTGTTTTGTAGTGTATCTTTATAATATATTAATTAATATTAATTTTTTGACGTTTTAAAATATATTAAAAAATATTTAAAATATCAACACAATATATTTTGGAAAATGGTTGTTTGAGATCATTTGATAACTATTTGATAACTTGTATAAAGATAAATTAGTCTTAACAAAAATTAACTTTTATAATTTTAGAAAAAAGAGAAAGTAAATAGTTATGAGGGATAATGTCAAATGATAATAACGAAAAAAATGATGTCAAAATACCAATATTCCTGTATTTTTAATGTTCATTAGAAAACAGCACAAAAAAATTCAGTAGAAACAAAATTAGCAAAGAATGTAGATTTGGAATTTGTGGTGTGTTTATTTTCAGGTTTGAGATCTGAATCGAGTTAACAAAATCTTGAAAGTTGAACCTCTTTGTCTATAAAATGTATTTACGTTTCCATTTAATGGTAAAATGTATAAAATGGAAGTTACATTAATAGTAACACAATACATACTTTTATATATTCGTTACATTTATCTTCTTTAACTTAAATCCAAACATAGTAGTTGTTTATGAAAAAATATAATGAAATATCAGTACATATAAATTCCAAAAGAAAAAATAAATAAAAATTTTATAGTTGATTGAAATAAAAAGAAATTATAAATTTGAGGATGTATTTTTTATTTAATAACTAATTTAGAGGTGAGATTTCCTAAAATTTGATCATTTTTATTTGCATTTCTAAAACTTGTTAATTAATCATAATTTTTGTGTTTGTTTAATTATGCAAAGAAAAACTAAATTCACTTACAACAAGACTGAATTATCTGAGATATTCATATGCTAGATTAACAATTTACACGTATAAGGTGTCTTTTAAAAGAAATTATTTTTTCTCAGCAAAATTTAAAGGAAATTTTTAATCATCTTATAAGACATTCTATAATTTTTACATGATTTGTAATATATATTATATTTATTCCTATTAAACATATGAGTATTTATGCTTTATATCAAGGAAATGTAAGAGTTTTATTAAAAAAAACAACAATTAACAATGAAATTTAATTTTTATTTATTGAAAAAATCAACTATGTTAAATATTTCTATTATAATTATATTAAAAGTACGTTATATTAAAGAGTTATTCAAATTAGCTTTAACAGTAATTTAAATCTCTAAATATCCCTATTCTACTATTTCAATTATACACCCAATTAAACAATGAAAATGCTCTCAAATTCAGGTTAATGAAAATGTACTTTATTAAAATTTGGAAAGTGTTGCTGCCTAAATAAATCTATTAGATCTAAATCAATTAGATCAATCGTGTATCTGGACTTTTGTGATTAAAAGAAGCTTAATTTGATTAAATAAAAAATAAATAACAAACTGAATCAGAGAAATGTACACAATCCTCTTTGTTCTTACACTGGAAATGTTATTATTTTTTATTTACAATAACCTCGTTTAATAAATTCAAAACCTGTTTATATTTAGTGAGTTTGGTTAATCAAAATTATCTTTTATCAATTATCATATCCAACGAAGAAGGGGTGACATAAACTAATTAAAGGGTAAAATATGTTTTCGGTCACTCAAATTTCAGTAAAATTTGGAATTAGTTCTTCTTCAAAATTTTTGACCAATTTAGTCATTCATTTTTAAAAATACGTGAATTTAGTCTTTTTAACCAAATTTTGTTAAGTTGATATGACGTTTCAAGTGCATTTCATGATAGTATTTGAATTGTTTACACCGTATGACACATTTTCACTTTAATGTTAACTCAAATATTATCATCATAAAATGTGTTTAAAATGTTAAATAAATTTAACAAAATTTTGTAAGAATGACTAAACCCACACATTTCTAAAGATGAAGGATTAAATTAGTATAAAGTTTTGAAGAGAGACTAATTCCAAAAGTCACTAAAACTTGAGGGACAAAAAACATATTTAATCCCTAATTAAAAAATATTTACAATAATCCAGTCATTGTTCGATATTTTAAACATATTATCGAGCACGATTTATCATGAAATTTTGAATAAAAAAATAATTTAATCCTTTATGATAAATCTTTCTGGAAAATCTCTAAGTTTAGGTTTAATATTGAGTAAAGTTTACAATCATATAATAAACACATTATATTCAAATTTTGGGTTATAAGTAGTTTTGTACATCTCTGGAGGTGGCAATGAATTTTTGTGTGTTGTCCTTTATTATCTATTGAACATAAAAAATATATTATGTTGGTACTTTAACAATATTTTTAATATAATTTAAAATTTTAAAATTAGGGTAATCTTTAAAGACACATTAAGAAACGTTACAGAAAAAACTCAACAGAAAATCCAAATTCATAATAATCACTCCTATATCAATCAACAGTATTAAGATATCAATTTTTGTTATACATGGGAGACCTACCTGACCTACCTCTACCTATGAAAGGAGAACTCTCTCGCGAAGTATACACTTTCATTCTTTCTCTTCCCTTACATCTAAATTAAAAAACCTATTTGTATTTTTAATGACTTGAGTGTCGAAAGATCTTCCGCAGGTGAATCATCCTCTATGCATAGATAGTTAGTTTCACAAATCCTTAATATTTGAAAGATCCGAACTCTTTTTGAAAAAAACGGGTGTCAATCTGTTATGTAGGTTAAACTAGAGGTAAGATTCTCTACTGGTTTTTTTGGTGCTATTTTCTGCTGAGCATTAAAAATACATTGTGTTAGTATTTTAAATAAATTTTTAATATATTTTAAAATGTCAAAATTAGTAATAATAAATGTAATATGAAGTCATAATAGAAGAACTGTACAAAAAGAATTCTGTAGAGAATCCAAATTCGTTAAACTCATATTTTGTTGTTGATATCAGTGATATCATGGTGATAAATATTGAAAGGAGAGTTGTTGAGGTCTACCTATCCCCTAATATTAATGACATACCTAAGTTAGTTACAACTACATACAATGTTCCTTATACACTTTAGGGATGCAACAATTGATGAAGCATTTGATCGGAAGTTTCTTTATTTCCAAAAGTAAAACAAAAGTGGTATCATATATGATATGGTTTGTAAGAGTGTATGAATCCTTTATCATTTTGCTTATACCGTGAAAATTCCAAACCATTTATCTCCAAATACTATCTGTTTGAGTTTGTTTTGAAATTTTCATGATATCAATAATTAGAAAACCTTATCTCAATGCATGGAGTTTCTCAGAAATCAATTCCAAATTCCAAAAGAACAGACACTGACACCAACAAATTTCAAAGATAGATTGAGTGCATTACTCAATAAAGAGCAAACTGTGTCAGACTCATTTCTCTCTTTAAGAATAAAGATCCACAATATAATATCATAAAATTGTTACAAGGATTGTCTTTTTGTTAAATTTTAGTTCGTCTTTTTCTATTTTAGATTGGATGATGGAAAATAAGAGGGTGAAAAACAAACGTAAATGAAGAAAATTGTAGTAAAATATGGCATTATTTGTATTAGGTAAAAAATGGAAAAAAAACACAATTATCATGTTTATAAATGTATGGATTGATTTAAAAAAGAAAACATATTTTATGTAATACTACAAAAAAAATTCCCATTAAATATCAATTTTAAAAATAAAAATTAGTTAGTCAATGTAGTGACAAATTTATATATCAATTTATAAAATTAAAAATTATTAGTTACTAAAGTAATTACAATTATAAATAAGAAATTATAATTGGTCACTAATTAATTAGAGACTAATTTAAAAATTAATTTATTTTTGTAGTTAAAACTTAGGTAGCTAATTTTTAGTGATTAATTTTCTTTGATAGATATAATTATCATAGCTAATTTTTAACAATCAATTTAGTAATCAATTATAACTTTTTATTTATAATAGTAACTACTTTAGTAACCAGTAACTTTTATTTTTATAAATTATTTAGATTGATCATTATAATTATTAATAATTATTAATCATTAAAATTAATTATTATTTAAAAAATTTCTTGTAATAACTTCTTATAAAATAATTATGCAATCTAAAATGAAGGTAAATTAAATATTAGTACTTCAACCACTTATTTTGAATTCAAATTCAGTTAGAATTTTATAGTACAAAAGTAAATGATTAATTGTAGTTAGCTTAGTTAATTGATTAATCTTGTCTGAACTAAAATAATTTACATAATTGATTATGATAATGACACAAGTATCAAGTTTATAAATTGATTATGATAATGACACAATTATCAAGTTTATAACCGTATGGGTTGATTTAAAAAAGAAAAACATGTTCTATCTATCTTTTTATAAAAAAATTATATAATAAAAAAATTAGGCTAAATTAAATATTAGTACTTCAGCCACTTCTTTTGAATTCAAATTCAGTTACAATTTTATAGTACAAAAAGTAAATGATTAATTGTATTTAGCTTAGTTAACTGATTAATTTTGTGTAAACTCAAATAAGTTACATAATTGATTATATAATGACACAATTATCAAGTTTATAAAAGTATGGGTTGATTTAAAAAAGAAAAACATATTCTATCTAGCTTTTTATAAAAAAATTATTAGTACTTAGACCATTTCTTTTGAATTCAAATTCAGTTACAATTTTATAGTACAAAAAGTAAATGATTAATTGTATTTAGCTTAGCTAATTAACTCAATACTTTACATAATTGATTATGATAATGACACAATTTTCAAGTTTATAAATGTATGGATTGAGTTAATTGATTAATTTTTTCTAAACTCAAATAATTTACATAATGATTATGATAACGCAATTATCAGGTTTATAAATGCATGGATCAATTAAAAAAAGAAAGAAAAAACAAATGTTAGTTAGCTTTTTTTGTAAAATAATTATACAATCTAAATTAGGTTAAATTAAATAGTAGTACTTAAACCACTTCTTTTGAATTCAAATTCAGATCATATCAAAAAAGGTAAATAATTAATTATATTTAGTTTAGTTAATTTGATTAATTTTTTCTAAACTCATAATTTAAATACTTGATTATGACAATAACATAATTGATCATGATATACTGTATGAAAACAATGTTTTCGGTTAATATTATTGATTAAAAACCATGCATATACTGTATTTCATAAACAATGTATGAAAATTATGGTTGTCCTGTGAAAAATTCAAAACCTTAATCTTTAAAAATAATAATATAATTGATTATGTATGTCTAAATAACCTCTCAATTATTCTACAAGCAACTTTCCTTAAATTTGAAGGAAGCAAATTGCTTAGTGCAAATTACTGTCCATCATCACTCTCTCCAACATTGCACCCACGGATTCAAACAAAGGCTTAAAAGTGTGAAACACAGATATAATTTAACTCTTGAAACACTAAAAGATTCTGTTTTTTATATTATGGGATATAAGAGATTATTTTTGTTTTCACAATATAGTTGAAATCGAAAAAGATAGTGCTGCTTTTGTGACAGTTGAGTTTGTCTGAATATTGATTCACGGGTGCATCATATAAAAACTGATTCACTTCACGGGTCACATTTCATTCACGGGTCTTGCTCATTTCTCTTTTTATTCTCTAAAAACCCATAGCTTTTACAACACACCCAAAACTTGTTCATCCCATTTTAAATTCACCCTATATGTTCTCGTCAGAGCAAGCAAATGGGCTAAGCTAATAATCTGTAGGCCCGTTTTCCTTTTCCCTTTCCCTTTCAAAATTAAATACAATACAACAAAATTATTACACAATTTTCCATCTTTCTTTCACGCAGTTTAAATCCACAATCTAAAATTAATTAAGTAAATGCGTTTCTTTTACATTAATTAGTTATTTATATTAAACATAAAAATAGTTCAACACATTTAGCAATATAAGGGATTTAAAAACAGTAACGACTTCATTGTTCGATAATATTTTCCATCATTGAAACAAAAAACACCTTTAATTACCGAATATGAATAATAGAATTTCACCAAAGTAATTTTTAATTTCACGAAAAAAAATGGACTATAAAAGTCCACACAAAACCATGCTGATCTATTTTATAAAATCATGCTAAACAAAAATTAGATCAAGAAGAAACCAATCTGAATTTTAGGTAGAATACAACAATAGGAGTAAATTACGATTAAATAAATGAGTATCTCGGTATATAATCTCAAATTAGTGTCTATAATAAAAACTAAATGATATCATTTGTTTATATAAAGACGAATTTCACCATATAATCAGAAAACTTTTTTGAACCCACTTAAATTGCAAAAAAATCAGTAACTAGAAAGATTTTATTCTCAATCAAACACCATACCAAATCAGTAATGTTTTCTAATAGCGATATTCTATTACTCAAATATCAGTCTTTGGGATGTAGAAATGCTAAGAACTAGTTCATATATTCTATCTTTTGTACATCACATAAGAAATCTCGGATAAAACTAAAACCCTAAAAGCAAGAAATATATTGCGAAACAAAGAAATACAAATGCTTCATAGAATTGGTCTAAGCACGTTCTCCACGGATACGACGCGCCAGTTGAATATCTTTGGGCATGATGGTAACCCTCTTGGCGTGGATTGCACACAAATTGGTGTCCTCAAACAAACCAACCAAATACGCCTCAGCAGCTTCCTGAAGAGCAAGAACGGCGTGGCTCTGGAACCTCAAATCAGTCTGTCAAACACAAAACCAAAACACAGTCAATTTCAGGAAAACATCAAAAAGGGAGAAAGTACGAACAATTTGAGCTTTTGAAAATATAACAAACCTTGAAATCTTGGGCTATTTCACGAACAAGGCGCTGGAATGGAAGTTTACGGATAAGCAGCTCTGTGCTCTTCTGGTATTTTCGGATCTCACTGAAATCAATAAACGAACAGATTAACATTACTGAAAAAACATATACTGGGGACAAATACGATGATTAAGAACGAGAATTACCGAAGAGCGACGGTTCCAGGGCGATAACGATGAGGCTTCTTCACTCCACCGGTAGTCGGTGCAGATTTCCTTGCAGCCTACAAGAAAATCATAAATCAATCATTAAATACCCTTCAAAATCTTAAAATTAGTTAATCGGAAAAACAAATTCTCGAAAACACTTTGTCAGTTGACAAGAATACCCAATTGAATCCGAAAAACGTCATCAACAGAAACCTAACATAGGAAAAACCCTAAATTACACTTGAATTTGGAAAACTCCCATTGTTTATCAACAGCAATATGAAATTCAACTTGAAAAACTTCAAAATCTGAAACCCTAGCGTAGGAAAAACTTGAATTTGAAAAACCCTATGTTTATCAGCAGGAAAATGCAATTGAATTAAAAAAAAACTTCGGAATCAGAAACCCCAGCATAGGAAACCCGTAAATTGCACATGAATTTGAAAAAACCCTTTGTTTGTCAACAGGGAATATCAATTGGATAAGAAAAACTTCACAATCAGAAACCCTAGCATAGGAAAACCCTAAATTGCACTTGAATTTGAAAACCCCTTCGTTTGTGAACAGGAATATGCACTTGACTATGAAAAACGTCAAATTAAAAAGCCCTAGCATAAAGAAACCCTAGATTGCATTTGAATTTCAAAAACTGTCCGCTAAAGAACAAGAATATGCAATTGACTTCGAAAAATACATCACAATCAGATGAAATCGAATACCTTGGTGGCGAGCTGCTTCCTTGGTGCCTTTCCACCGGTGGACTTACGGGCGGTTTGCTTGGTACGAGCCATCGGAGAAGAGAGAAAAGGGAAAAGAGAAGATTGGTCTTTCGATTACGCAAACGAATAATGTCTGAGATACGAAAGTTAGAGAGGAGATTTATGTATTTATATAAGAATGTGTAATACGAGGGTTAGGTCGGTTTAATTAGAGATAAGCGAGCGTGGACTTTGAATATTTTTAACTATTAATGATCGCGATCCGTGTGCTCGTTTCTCATTGGTTGGATTGTGAAGAGAGGATTGCCAGCGTGGACAATTTGTGTTTCTTTCGTCAAAACTTTCGCTTCGCTAAATCTATAGGCCCCATGACGTTTTATGTTACCCTTAGATTTACCCAAAAAAACACAAACTATAATATTAAAATATGAAAAATACACTTTGAAATCTTTAAACTTAAGCTTTGTTTAGAAAATATTAGTTTATGGTTAACAAATTTCAATCTTATGAAGTTCTAAGTTAACAGAATTCTTTATAAGATCAGAACAATTTAGTAAAACTGATTACAAATTAATTTATTACTACAAAATTGCACACACAACAAAAATATAGCAACATAAATTTTATTATATATTAAAAAAATTATATATTCTAAACAAAAATATAGTATTATATAATTATAATTTGAGATTTAAAAGAAAATAATTATTTTTTCTAGATTTTTTAAAATTTTATCTACTTTTTTACAAGATTTATATATGTGTCTATGTGTCTCAACATAAAAAGTGTGTTGGAGATATTGCATCATACATAAAGATGAATACAATTCGGCCAAAAAGTTAGTTACAGTTATAACAAGTTCGTTCCACTTGCCAATCAAACTTTATAACTTGTGTGTGTATATTAACTAAATAATATTAACAAACATATTTGTGTGTGTATATTAACACAATATATAGTCAAACATCAAAAAGTTTGATTATCATTTTATACCATATATCGACAAAATATATGGTTAGTCTAGTTAAATATTATATTAGTGTTATTGTTATGATGATTTATCATGAATATTGTAAATTTCTATTATCTTTATTTTATAACTTTTTGTAAGTTTAGTTTGGCTTAAAACTCACTTTTTGATATCATATCACGATCTTATGAAACATATCACAGGGAGGTTTATTGTTTTTTGGACATATCATGTCTCATTATGAGACCACTATTTCTATTTCTACCCATTAATCTTCAGTCACACGCTTGATATGTATATGACTCAACAAAAAGGGGTATGTTGGAAATCCCACACAAATTAAAGATACCGCAAATTTGCAAATTATCTGCAAATCTCACCCTACAAACAAGATTTGTAAAATTTAGTTAGACTTAAAATTCACTTATTTTGATAGTTGAATGTAAGCAAGCAAACACAATTAACCATTTAAGTTTTATCTTGAACAAACAATAAATATTTTTTGTTTAACATGTGCAAACCTTAAGCATTTTACATTACACGTTAAATTTTAATAAATATTTATTTTTTCCTTGTAAGATTATACTCTCCAATTTTTGTCAAGAAGACGATGTAATGTCTTATTAACACCAAAATCTCTTTAAGAACATGTTAAGTCCAATATTTTTACATTTATACGGGCAGGTACACAGACTAAGAGGTCGTGAAAGTTTTCAATATTCTAATTTCATCCAACTAAAAAGAATTGTATGGTAATGTTTGTGGGTAGTAATATGATTTCATGTTGTTTGAAATGCATTGTGATTTAAATACTAATTTGGTCTCTATTTTTATATAGTTTATTCAATTTGGTTTTCATTAGAGCATTCGATAGGTTCACAATTTTCGTTAATTTTCTTCAATTTAGTCATTTTCGCTAACATCGTCCAAATAATTAATTGTAACGTTACAATGTGACATGTTACTATTATGTGACATTTGCGCAACCTAAGCAAAATTTGCACATTTCTTGTGCTTTTGGACATTCCTGCATTCTTTCCAATTTATTCTTTTTTGTGCTAAAGGCATAATCCCGAATTGTTAAAATTGAGGAACAAAACAAAAATTACAATTTGTGTATGAAAATTCTGGAGGTGAATGGGGTTTCGATTATGGAGGTGAGGAAGGTGATGAGGATGAAGGTGAGGAAGATGGTGATATGTGAAGGTGAGCGTGTGATGAAGGAACGAAGGAGATAAGTGTCACGTAATATAATGAAATACGGTGTACACTCACCATTAATTATTTAGACATTGTTAGAAAAATGACTAAATTGAACAAAATTGATGAAAACTATGACCTGGTTGAACACAGACAATAAATAATGACTAAATTGAACAACCTTGATCAAAATGAAAACTAAATTAATATTTAAGCATTGAATTATTAACGTAACAATTACTTAGCAATAATTGCTAAGTTTTAAATATTGAAAATCTCATAAAACATGACATTCATGTTTAGATGGTGTTAGAAAAATAACTAAATTGAGCAAAATTCATGAAAACTATGACCTGGTCGAACACCGAGAAACATAATAACTAAATTGAACATTGAACAACCTTAATCAAAATGAAGAGTAGATTAATATATAAACATTGAATTATTAACGTAACAATTACTTAGCGATAATTGCTGAGTTTTAAATATTGAAAACCTTATAAAACGTGAGATATATAAATTTCACTAAAGGAGACCATGAGTCATTTGTATTACAATAGTTAAAATAATTAAATTAAGTCAACATACATTAATTACACAACATACTCATACATATACTCATACAGTGACTAAAATATAAATATTTAAAATGTTAATTTTTGAGAGATAAAACTCAAATGATCATAAAATTTAAAAATGTAAAAAAATGATAACATTTATCATAATTTTTTTACTTGTTCATTTGTTATCAATTAATAGTTTTATTACTAAGTTTTTAATATAATATTAAAAAAACCTAGTTTAAAAATTCAATTTAAATATCTAATAGTAAATATTTTCGACCATCCAAATTTGAAGAACTTATAATATTTTAAATTATGCGTCTTTGCCAAAAATAAAAAATATATTTTACTTGATAAAAAATATATTTTTCTATAGTGATTAATCAAGACAAAATTAAATAAAATGACATATAAATTTCTTACGCACAATATAATTATTTATATTAAAATAAATAATAAAAATATTAGATTTTATTTAATTATTGAAAAGATTAATAATTTAAAGAAACAAAGAATAATTTATTAGATATATGTGATATTTTCATAATTATAATTAATTAAGTCCGATATTTATTTTTGTTATATAAGTGATAATAATAAAATCGATTATTTTGGTTTTTCCAATATCAGTAGTTAAGATCCGTCAATATACTCACATTATCATGTGGTTTATAAGAATAATAAATTTTCGTATCTGTTTTGAAAACAAAAATTTTCTCTATAAAAAACCATCAAAATTTATTAAGGTGTGGGCCTTTTGAATTTCCTACATCAAAAAGTGCAAAGAGAGTTTAAGAATAATGAGATTTACAAAAAAATTAAAAATATCTTATAATTATAATAAATTGTTATTATATCTATCACCATTTTAAATATATCATGATATCAAATAGTATACAATATTATGAAATTAAATCTATAAATAAAAAGTATTTAACGTAATTATAAAGTATCTATAATTATTTTATAAAATATTATAAACAATGTAATTTAATAATAACTCATAATTTACTTAAATATGATTTCATATTATAATTACTATTGTAGTAATAATTTTATATTTTATGAAATATATCTGTATATGCAAATAAAACCAGTATCTGTTTAATTTAGTTTATAATTGATAATTATATATAAAAATTAAGGAATCTCTCATATTTAAACTCATAATTTATACTCATGAAAAAAGTAAGATATATACTTCGACTTTAATTTTTTAGACTAACATTGTTTAAAATCAATTTTTGTACCCATCTAGCAAAGTTTAGAAGTTTAATTTGTTAAATATAATATGAATATTTAATTTGTTAAATATATTAATTTGTTTAGACAAGGTACGAATATTTAAACACATAATTCATAACAAGTATTAAATAAGTATTTTTAATTAATATACGTAGGTATTTAATATGAATTTTATAATCATCCATCTATTTTATTTTAATATCGTTTCAAAAAGCAGGTGACAAAAAATAAAGTTATTAACAACAAATACTAGGAATCAAAGAATTCTTTAAAACTTTATTTGATATATATTTATAATAAAAATACATATTATAAACATATATTAAATAGTGTCTATACTTATGGATATAATTATGTCTATAAATACATTAAGATATCTAATAATTAAAAATAATAAAATACAAAATCACAATGATAATATCTTAACACCTCTATTCATAAAAAAATCAAAATGAAATTAATCAGGACAATTACATTATTTTTGATATTTTGTTTTTGTGAAAGAATGCTGATTGAGTTCAGATAAAAAGATTACTGTTTAATTTTATTTGCTCTAAGTAAGATATTTATCAGGACAATTTTAATTATAATCAGGACAATTTTATTTGCTCTAACTAATTGAGTTCTTTTGTGAAGAATTCTTTTGTGTAATATAATGGGATGCAAGGTTAAAAACCGTTCATCTTCAAATTGAGTTCTACTTTTTCAGGCTTGTGTTTTTTCCAATGTCTATGTAAAAAAGTTTAATTTTATTTATTTTTTATCCTAATTTTGTCTAAAATGTTAAATTGATTTGGGTCCCAAATTTTAAAATGTTAATGTAATTTGCCTTTAAATTTCTTAAAATTAAACAATAATTTTTTTATCTGAAATTATTAATATTACTTACGTATTGATTTAAATAACATAATCATTATACCAATTTTGATAAAAAATCATTCACTAGTTTTAAGAAATTTAACAAAAAAAAACCCAATTACATCAATTTTTATAAAATCAAAACCAATTTAAAAGTTAAAAAAACTAAATGACCAAATTAAAAGTTAAACGAACTAAGTAACCAATTTGCACCGGAAAAAAAATAAACTAAAATATTAATTAAACCATATATAATTATTAGTTAATTTTCAAGATTTTTATAAAATTAAACATGTTTAAGAAATTTATTTCAAAAAAGTTTTATATATTTTTATATCAAAAATTCATTCAAATTTAATTTAAAAAACACTATTCATTTAACATGTTTTACCTTGATCACAACACCACATTAATCACATCCCACACAAGTCATGCAATTAACAAATTTCTAAAAATTTAAATCTTCCATGAATTTTATTATTTTCCTTAGTGGTTATTTCAATCACCATGTCCGCAACAAAATTATACCTTAGAACTTCTTTTAAATTAATATATTGCTAACTAAATTTGTATTATTACTTTTTTTAAAAATTTGTATACTTTTCAACCAAATCTTCTCATAAATTAAATTGCTTGTAATAATCACAATATTCAATCTTTTTAATATTTTAATGGATGGAGAAGTTATCCCTCATTTCAGTCTCATTTTACATTGATTACATTTTAACATTAAACACGTAGTTTAAAATAAATACAAAAAACTTTAACATTAAACACGTAGTTTAAAATAAATACAAAAAACTTAAAAAAAATCCAATTAAGCCATAAAATTTTGATAATTTGATTTTGTATCTCAATTAACTTGTTTATTTCATTTGTGACATCTTCAATGTTTTAAATTAGTTTTCCAAACATATTTCAAGCGTTGAAGGTAAATTGATTTATCTATGATTAAGGGTTTATGGTTTAAAAGACTTCCAATTTTGAAAAGCTAAATTCTTTTCACATGTTAAAGATACAAATATGGAAGTTATTATACAATACTATCTCAAATAATTCATATTTCAAAAATCTGCTTTTAGAAAATAATGCTTTCAAACATTTGATTAGTTTTCTTCTCGTGCTAAAGAAAATAGACATTCATATAAATAAAAATTAGAATTAGGCAAACAAAACCAATTATGAAAAAAAACGACCAAGAACAAAAATTACAACCAGAAACAAAAACACCTACTACTTGTATGGAAGCAAACACTGCGTCAGATTACAAATTTTCATCACCTGCTATATCAGCCAGGGATAACTGTAAATTTAATACTTCTCATCATCCACAGCGCTGCTTAGTTCAAACAGATCAACATTGACAAGCAGTAACAAATGATAGGAATGATAAACAACAAAACAAACAATTTAAAAACAAAAAGAAAACAATATTTTAAATCGGATTCAGTAGCCTCAGACCGTCCTAGTTCAAAAATTTTCAACAAAAATGCGAAGATTCGCATTTCAGCTAGTTATAATATCTGCATCATTGACCACTGCACCAATCAATCAGATACAAACTTTGAATATTTTAAAGACTGAGAAAGCAATGATTAAAACCATTTCAAACAATGAATGAAAACACAATGATGTAATATAAACAAGAAAGCGGAACAAGAAAATTGAATACGTATGAATGCGGCATCAGATCTTCCTATTCAATGAAAAGTATTCATCGCGCTCAAATCACAGTTTGAGTACTCAACATTTCGAAAGATTCATCAATTGGCGTCATGTAGAAGAAGCATATAGATAAAACCAAAACGATTGAGAGAAAATATAAAAGAGGAAGGAGAAGAGAGGATCTGCAAACGAAAACTAGGGTTTATAGAAAACCAGGGAGAGCAGCTTCACTTTATAGGACGGGAAAGGCACGCTGATACGAAAACCTAATCGATGGCTGTGGTTGTATGCAATTTTACAAGCTCTCGAATTTGTGGGCCGGTTAATGATCCTTTGGCCCAATCTATCTGTCAACAAGAATTTGGGCCACCAAGGCCTATCTTAGATGGGGTCCTGAGTTGAGCCTCTTTTTTAACATTATGGACAAATCAAGTAATTACGTGATTGAAACAAATTTCTATTTGTAATTAACAATTTAATAGTTTATAATTATAGTAATATTGATGTTATACTTATCACACTAATATAATTTTATTTTAAATATAACGTAATTTCAAATGGCATATAATATTATCAAATTTAATGTATAATTAAAATGATTTAATATAATTTAAAACCTATGTAATTTTCTTATAAAATATTATAAATTGAATAATTTATACTCAATATGGCTTCATATTATAATCAATATTTTGAAATATATTTACAATAAAGTTAGTATTTATATAAATTTTATATAACTTAGTTTAAAATGAATATTATACATAAATATTATATAATTAATGTTAATTATAGAATTTTTACTAAATATCAAACAACAAGATGCACTACATGATGATCAGAGTAAGATATTCATATAAAAGCGTTTGTTTTTTTTTCAGTTTTATTTATTTGTATTATTCAATCAGTTGAATTTAAGATTTAACATTAGAGTCAATGAAAAACAAAAAATCATTGGGTAAGATGTTTAAAGTCCACTTCCACTATTTAATACACAATTAAAATTTCATTTTTGTATTTGTTTTGGTTTATTTTTGTAGTCTCAATTTTCCTTAAAAAAATAAATTTGTACCTATATAGGAAATGTCAAAAGTTTAGTTTGTTAGATAAAAATGTCATTTTTAAAGTTGTGAAACCGTTGGGATAACAAAAATTGAAACAACGTATAATTATACATATAGGAACTAAGTAATTTAGTTATTATTTATACGAAGTCTGATGCATCCGTACTTCAATTTGTGTTATATATTCGTATTCAACGTGTATTTATATCTGATACTTATCCATACTTATAAATGAAATATCTAATATATAAACTAATAATGTTCTTATGATGACAATAATTTTTGAACTTTCATGTTAAAAATATTAAATATATTTGATTTTAATTTCGATTTATACAAGAATAATCATATATTTCTTATGTTCTTTAAAAAATTTGTATATTTTTTAATATGTATGTATCACATATCGTATCCTATTATTTTTAAAATTAGTGTATCAGCGTGTCAGATACGTGTCATATCTCATACACATATTGTATATGTGAAGTATTGGAGAAACTTTCTATAAGAATTACTATCTTTTATATATATATATATATATATATATATATATATATATATATATATATATATATATATATATATATATATATTTTTATTTATAAATACCATTTTTAAATAAAAATTATGCAATGAAATAAATCATTCTCACAAAAATCTTAATACTTTCTTTTAATGTAATTTTATTGAAAATGTTATTTTTGAGAAGGGTGTGATAAGTAGTTGTGGGGAAATCTAATTGGCCCACACTGTTCATTTTTTAATTGGTTTGATCTATTAAAAAACAAATTACTTAAGATGTATTTTTATTTTAATCCATGTAAAAAAAAAAAAAAACTCATTTAGTTCAGATTCCATTAACTTCCCACCAATCTTACGAATTTCAAATCTATATTTTTATCGAATTACTTTCTAAATTCATACTTGGTTTAATAAATTAGCTATATTGATTGCAATAAACTATTGAAGTTATATGGGTAATTCTCATAAACAGTTATATCTACAAATGTTTTTTTTTAATCATTTTGAGTTATTTTTCATGACTTTTATATTAGTTAGTCAAAGACTTCAAATAAATATTCAATTTTGACTTTAGCACACATGTATTGATTTTTTTTATTAATTTGAGTAAATTTCTAATTTAAATATTTTATTTTATACATATGACCCATTACAATAATAACAAGTAACAATGTATTCAACTTGATAGAATTAGTCTAATATTTGTAGGATTTTGTTAATTTTAAAATAATATTATATGTCTCACTGTATATATTTGTTAGGCTTAAGAGAATATTTAAACCTATTCCACATTCCTATTACATCTAACATGTACACATTATCAGTGATAATAGTTTGGTAAAAAATCTTAATAAATATATAATAAACTCAATACAATAATACGCACACAACACTCATTAACTTGATTTGTATCTTGAAACTCATATTTATGAAATATGTATTTTTCTTTATGTATTTTGTCCAACATCAATTTTTCTTTTATGTGTTTTGTCCGACATCAAAGAAGCTAAAATTTGCATTGTTTCAATATTTTATTCTTCAGTTCTAAAATCTTAAAATAAGGTTGACAATCTCTTTTAGCATAATATTATTAAGTTTGAAATATGTGCACAAAAACGTACAAATTAGTCACCTTTAAAAATCATGATATTTAAATATATTAATATTTCTTTTAGTGTTGAACTTGGTCATTGTATGTATCATTTTGAACTATCATGATTCAAATATAATCAAACTTCCATTTATTCAAACAAATTCAACAAATTTAGTCATAACCTTTCATAAATGACTTACTGCTCATAAAAAATCTTTTGTTTTTGTGCAACTTCCGATTATTATTAAACTATCAAGATATCGAGACATGTAATTTTGATTAGGAGTCGAAGTTAAACTCTTTCAATTATACTTTATTTACATATCATAATGTTATAATGTCAAATGAAAGGATATGATACTATTGAACCTAAAATCTTGATTGTAAAATATTTTATTATTTTCCAAACTTTATAACCAAAAAAACACTAAAATTTTAGGTTTAATTACTCTCTTAGTCATTGTTTATGTCCAAAATTATAAAATTGGTCCTTCAATTTTTTTAAATTTTAATTTGGTTCTGATTTTTAAAAAAACAATGCAATTTAGTCATTTTTGTTAAATTTTTTGAAACAAATCAAGAATTATTTAGCAAAATTGAAGTTGTTAATAAGAATTATTTAATTTATTGATGTAATTAACATAATCATAGTATCAATTTTGATAAAACAAAAAATATTGATTCGCTTCAAAAAATTTAACAAAAAAAAGAAAATTGCATCGTTTTTTAAAAAATCGAGACTAAATTGAAACTTAAAAAAACTGAAAGACCAATTTAAATATTTTTGACAAAAACATGGAAAAAAAATAATTAAACCAAAATTCTATAAACATTTTAACTAATTTAGTTTTTCATGGTAAAAATTTGGTCAGATATTTTAAAAAAATGAGAGTCAATATTTGCCTTTTTTTTTTCAACATCTCAACAAATACTTACACGTTAGAGTTATTCCTTTCTCATGTCAATTAAACATATCACAACAATTGCATTGAACTATCTTATTTTACTTAGGTTCTCGTTGACTAAAATAATTACATTTTTTTATCAAATTTTCAGTCTTTCATAATAAGAAAAACTCATTGTAGTAAAAATAATTTATTGAATGGATTAGAAAATGAAAAACTATGATAAAATAAAAACCTTTCATTAAAAGAAAATGAATAGTTTAAATATCGAAAACATAAAAGTAAAATGTGAAGGAAAAAAAAAACAGAAATAAAAAATATTCCTATTAAAAGTACAACAATCAGAAATATAGCTTTTTTAGATAAATATGCATCATATGTGTATAATTTACATTGTGATTCACAGCATTAAAGTCTTTGCCAACCTTTAGAAAAAAAACAAAAAACACGTGTGCCATCAAACAATTGTATTTATTACCAAAAGTTACGACAAGAAAAAAATAAAATCAGAAGTAAATATATAATAAATATTCCGTATCAACCAGCAGATAAAGAAGACCCCTATTACTAATAGAAGTCAACTTGTAAAAGCGTGCACTTTTCGTAAACAGATAAAACAATTACCACCATACCAACAAATATCTCGTACAACAACGAATGAAACATTGAAGAACCTTCAATTATTCAAGTTAAATATATTTTGGTCCCTTCACCAAATTTTAGAATTAGTTAATTTCAAAATTTTAAATCAATTTAGTATTTTATTTTTTAAAATACGTGAATTTAATTCTTTTAATTAAATTTTATTAGGTTTATTTAATATTTGTATGCATTTTAGGACTGTATTTGAATTGTTCACACTGTTTGATATATTTTTGTTTTAATGTTAAGTCAAATATTATTATGAAACGCGATTGAAATGTCAAATAAACTTAATAAAATTTGATTAAAAAAACTAAATTTACGTATTTCAAAAAATGAAGAAATAAATTGGTCTAAAATAAAGTTTCGATACAGACTAATTCCAAAATTCACTGCAAGTTAAGAGACAAAAACATATTTAACCCTTCATTTTAACAAAATTTGATTAAAAGAACTAATTATACGTATTTCAACAAATGAAGGATTAAATTGGTCTAAAGTAAAATTTCAATATGGACTAATTCCAAAATTCACTAAAAGTTAAGGGACAAAAACATATTTAACCCTTCATTTTATTTTGTTCTGATAGCCACTTATAATTCAACAAATTTCTCACATTTAACAATATTTCTTAAATACTAGTAATTTATCGCTAGAAAGACAATACATATAACAAACAAAAATATGTTATAAAATAAAGGTAATAAGAGAGACAAAGGAGAGGAAGAATAGAGAATGAGAGAGTAGGGAGCAACTTCTGTTTTTATGTATGTCTCATTACTGATAGGACGAGTCCTATT